>SXGT01470235.1_pt1 | contig 39246 bp, 35 predicted proteins | sample 3176221 | NCBI WGS metagenome assembly SXGT01 (sample SAMN11356862, study PRJNA531348) | freshwater metagenome | isolation source: freshwater sample F1-120 | place: China: Fuxian Lake, Yuxi | collected 2017-12-25 | reverse complement strand
CTCGTAGACGACCGGTCGTCGCGCGTCTCCAGTCCGCAGAAAGTAGCCGTGGAACGAGTGCGCGCCCCGCTCGACGGGCACCGTCTGGGCCGCGGCGGAGAGCGCCTGGCCGAGCACCTGGCCGCCGAAGATGGCGCCCCAGCCAAGATCCTGGCTTTGGCCGCGAAACAGATTCTCCTCGATGCGTTCGAGGCCAAGGAGAGAGACGAGCTCGTCGAGGACGCTGCGCATGGCGGGGGTATGGCGCCGCAAAGCCGACGCGTCAACTTTCCGGTGGGGCTCTGCGCGGTTCCCTACTGCGACATCACGTAGCTGTTGCCGGTCGACATCTCATACTTGAGCAGGCCGTACTTGATGACCAAGTACACATGGTCGTTGTTGACCGGGTCCATGGCCAGCGCGCCGTAGCCCATGTAGTTGCCGTTGTCGATCGCCCCGTGGGCGCCGGTCTCCCATGGCGGAGCGCTCTCGATCATCTCGCCGGGCGCAGTCAAGAACAGTGACTGTCGCTTCCCTGTGACGAGATCGACCGCGTCGGCGAGGTACGACTGCACGCCGCCTGCGGTGATCATGAGGTTGCGCGTCGCGTCCCAGAACAGGGTGCTCTGTCCGGGCGTCGAGACCACGGAGCCTGCCGGCGCGGCGAGCTCGGTTCGCTGGCCAGTTACAATGTCAATGGCCATGAATCGCTTGCCGATCTGCAGCGTCGCGTAGAGCTTGCCAGCGTGGATGGTGAAGCCCTCGAGGTTGCTGTACTGCGGAGACGCCCCGCCACCGACCTCGCCCATCGTTCCGTTCCAGCGCGAGACGACGGTGCAGGTGCTGCCATCGGCCGAGATCTTGACGATGCCGTTGCCCTCCGCGTTCTGGTTGCGGAAGCCCAAGTAGAAACTGCCGTCGGTTCCCATGGTGAAGGCGTGGTGCTCGAGCTGGACCGGAATGAAGCCGCCGAAGAACGTCGACTTCGGGCGCGTGGAATAGCACTGGCCGTGGGCGGGCGCGACGGCCGCTCCCTCGAGCGCTTGCATCCACACCAGAGAGCGCGCTCCCGTGTCCGGATCGACCCGGGTGATCTCCTGGTTTCCGGCGCGGCTGCCCCAGACGTACAGCTTGCCGTCGGTGCCCAGCTCCAGGTCCCACGCGCCGGGAAGTGTCGTCGGCTCCAGGAGCAGGACCCCGACGGAACGCTGAGACTCGTACCCACTGCCGTACATCTCATAGGTGGACGTGGGCGTCGGGTAGCGCCCACTGACGATCCGGCGTGCACCCGTCTTGATGTGGTAGCCCACCACCATGCCGGCGCCCTCGTACTTGGGATCGGTGAAGTGTTTGGTCGCAAAGAGCTCGCCGTGCTTCGATGAGTAGACTCCGCCTCCGTTGAAGCTGTGGGTCATGTGGGTGAAGTGCGGGCCGGCGCCCATCGTCCACCCGTCCGCCCACGACTCGGACTGAGGCTGACACGCCTGATTGCCGCCCATGTCGTAGACCGTGATGTCGTTGAGCGTCGCTCCGTGCCGACGGCAGCGGCAGTCGACCTCGAGCGCGGTCTTGTACGTGACATGGTCGATGAAGCTACACCCGCGATGAGCCATGGGGGATGCTGCGTCACTCAATGACGTGGTGCACACGGGCTTGGTCGCGTTGGTCTGGTCTTCGTAGGCGCAAATCTGACCGTTGGCGCACATGGTGACGACGGCGCCGCTCGGGTTGCCGCACGAATCGACCTTCTTGATGCCGCTCGGCTCGTAGAGGAAGTGCTTGCCAAAGCAGACGACGTTATCCGTCGGTACGCACGCGCACTGAGCATCGCCGGCCGTCGCCTCGTCACAGCGCTTGCCGTTGGCGCAGGTCGAAAAGACTCCGAGCGCGTCGCCGCACCCATTGGTGAGCAGCACCTTGAGCGGATCGGCCGGGTCACATACACGCAGCTTCTGGTCCGCGCACGTCTTGAGAGCGACGCACTCGGCCTGACCCGTGCTGTCGTCGCAGGTGGCCACGCCGCAGGGATACGTACTGCCAGTCAGCGCGCCGCAACCGTCGACCCAGTAGACATGGCCAGGGTCGTCCTTGACGCACACGGTGCTGACGTTACCACCGCAGGCATCCACTGGCGCACACACGGCCTCACCGCCGCTGTCGCTGCACGCATAGCCTTTGCCGCACGGGATGGTGCTCGCCTTCACCTTGCCGCACCCGTCGAGCCACTTGATGACCGCCAGATTGGTGGGATCGCAGAACTTCTGCCCGGCGCCGACGCACGGGTTGGGGTCGGCGCAGTACGGACTCCCATTGCCATCAGCGCAGACGAAGCCAGCTCCACACGGCAGCGTAGACCCAGTGAAGGCGCCACAGTGGTCCTTCCAGTAGATGTTCCCGGGGTCGCTAGGGTTGCACGCCAACGTGGCGTTTCCGCTGCAAGAGTCCGAGCTGGCGCACTTCGGGGTGCCCGAGGCGTCGTCGCAGACAAAGCCACTTCCGCACGGAATCGTCGATCCGGTGAGCTCGCCGCAGGTGTTCTTCCAGTAGATGTTGTTCGGTTCGTCCTTGTTGCACACCATGGTCACGGTGCCGCCGCAGCCGGCCTCGAGGAGGCACGCCGCCGCGCCGCCAGATGCGTCGCACGTGGAGGTTGCGCCACAGGAGAAGCTCGCGCCAGTGAGCTGACCGCACGCGTTCTTCCAAAAGACCTTCTTTGGGCTTCCCGGATCGCACACCTTCAGGGCGTTTCCAGAGCAGGGGTCGACCGGAATCGCGCACTCCGCCTCGCCGCTCGCGTCGTCGCACTTCGACGTCCCGCCGCACGGCAGCGCGTTTCCGTTGGGCTTGCCGCACTTGTCGAGCCAGAAGACCTTCGACAGGTCCTTCGGATCGCAGTACTTGGTCGTGTTGCCAGCACAGCTCGGCGCAAGGGAGCACTTCGCGGTCCCATCCGAGTCGTTGCACACCGCAGTGGCGCCACACTTGGACGCCACCTTGAACGGGACACCGCAGTGATCCTTGAAGTACGTCGCGTAGGGATCCTCGGCGACGCAGACCGTGCCGGCGACCCCTGCGCACGGGTCGGGGGGCACCTTGCAGGTCACATAAGGGCCGCTGTCGTCACAATAGCCGCCAGCTCCGCCGCAGGCGGTCGTCGTCGCCGCGGGCTTACCGCAGTGGTCGAGCCAGCTGATCACGTTCGGCTTCTTGGGATCGCAGACCTTGGTCTTGGCTCCACCGCAGGCGTTGTTGGTCACGACGATGGCTTGCCGCAGCGGCTTGCCGTCCACGCCGAGGAGCCACGGGTCGGCGGCAGTGAGTGCGCCATCGGCGGGCAGGTCCGCGTGCAGACCAACCCAGAGCGTCTCCACCGGCTTGACGAAGCGCGTCAGCCCGACTTCGAGCCCTATCTTGGGGCTGGTCAGTACGGCCACCGAACCCAGCAGGGCGCCGGGAGCCCCGGCCTTGTCCTCGTAGACGGCGAGCCACGCGGGGAGCTCATCGAGGTCGACTTTGGCGACCTTGATCTTGTAGCCCCAGCTCACAAGCGTCTGGTCGGCCACGTCCAGGACGTTCTCCGGCGGATAGGTCGCCGCGAAGGTCGCCGTCACCGGCTTGCCAGCCAGGTTCAGGATCGGCTTCTTGAGGTCGGCCACGTCGCCCGCGAGCTCGTACAGCGCGCCGGTCAGCGTGACGGGAGCCGAGGCGCGCGGCAGGTTCACCGACACCGGGTAGCTGCGTGAGTTCTTGTCCCAGATGCGCTCGGTTCCCACGGTGGCGCCCGCGGCGTCGGTCACGACGAGCTGGGCCGGCGCCTTCGCCAACGAGGCGGTCACGGAGACCTTCGGAGGGCTCTTCACGATGGTCTGGTCCGCGATGACGAGCGTGTTGAGGTCGACTGGCGGGAGCGTCACGTCGAGCGTGGCGACTACGGGCTTGCCGGCCTGGCTCAGCATGACGGGGTCGTCTCCCGTCGTCACCGCGTCCTTGGCCGTAAAGGCACTGTCCGCGGGCACGTCATGGTGCACCGAGACGCGCAGCTTGAATCCGCTCAGCGATGCCAGCGTCCCGACCGGCGGATCCAGCGGGACCGCGATGGCGTCATGCGTGCCCTTCTTGAGGTACACCTTGCCCGCGAGCTTCTGGCTGCTCGCGAACTCGTGCCACACCGCGACCCAGCCGTCGGCGCCAAGGCTGGCCTGCTTCACCGTGAACTGCGCCGGGTCGGCCATCTGGCCGCCCTCGGCCTGAAGCGCACCGACCGGACCGATAGCGGTGTCTGGGACCGAAGCTGTGTCGGCCGATTGGCCGCTGTCGACTGGCACGCCACCGGCCGGCGTGTCCGTGCCCGACGGTGAACCGCAGGCGGGCGCGCCCAAGGAAAGGAAAAGGCACACCCCGAGGGAAGAACGGAGGATTCGAGCGATCACGGGAAACTCCAGCGGTGGAGGGAAAAGGCTAGCGGTTCACGGTAGCCAGGACCCTGCGGGAGCGCAAGTTTCGGCACGCCAGAGTCCACCGAACAGGCCGCCGCCGAGCTTGGTCAGGCGGTCGCGCCTTGCTACGCTCGCGACCGCATGCCGATGAGCCTCCACCAGCGCGCTCTTACCTTGGACGCGACCGATCCTCTGGCGCCGCTGCGGGCGGAGTTCCTCTTCCCGCGCGCACCGGATGGCTCCGACGCCCTGTACTTCGCTGGCAACTCGCTCGGGCTCCAGCCGCGCCGTGCGCGCGAGTACGTCCTGGCCGAGCTCGACGACTGGGCGCGTCTAGGCGTCGAGGGCCACGTCCACGGGCGACACCCGTGGCTGCCGTATCACGAGCTCGTGACCGAGCCGATGGCGCACCTCGTCGGTGCGCTCCCGAGCGAGGTCGTGGTGATGAACACCCTCACGGTCAACCTGCACCTGCTGCTCGTCTCGTTCTATCGGCCAACGCGCGAGCGCTATCGCATCGTCATCGAGGGCGGCGCGTTCCCCTCCGATCGCTACGCGGTCGCGTCGCAGGCGCGCCTCCATGGCTTCGACCCCCATGACGCGATCGTGACGCTGGAGCCGCGCCCTGGCGAGGACTTGCTGCGCACCGAGGACATCGTCAGCTCGCTCGAGCGGCTGGGTTCGAGCGTCGCCGTCGTCCTGCTGGGCCAAGTCAGCTACCTCACGGGGCAGGCCTTCGACGTGCCGGCCATCGGCGCCGCTGCGCGGTCCATTGGCGCGCGCTTTGGCCTCGATCTGGCGCATGGCGCCGGCAACCTGAGGCTGTCGCTGCATGACGACGACGTCGACTTCGCCTGCTGGTGCTCCTACAAGTACCTCAACTCCGGCCCGGGCAGCCTTGGCGGCGCGTTCGTCCACGCGCGACACCTCGGCGACCCCTCCATGCCGCGGCTCGAGGGCTGGTGGGGGCACGACAAGGCGACTCGCTTCCAGATGCCGCGCACGTTCGTGCCCATTCCGACGGCGGAGGCCTGGCAGCTGTCCAATCCGCCGATCCTCCCGCTCGCGGCGCTCCGGGCCTCGCTCGAGCTGTTCGACCGCGCCGGGCCGCTCGCGTTGCGCCAAAAGAGCGTGGCGCTCACCGCTTTGCTCGAGGAGGTGCTCGCGCCGCACGCCGCACGGGCTCAGGTCCTCACGCCGCGCGAGCGCGACGCGCGTGGCTGTCAGCTGTCGATGCGCGTCACGTCTGGTGCCCGCGCCGTCGTCGAGCGGCTCGGCGCGCGCGGCGTCATCGCGGACGCGCGAGAACCAGATGTCGTCCGTCTTGCGCCGGTTCCGCTCTACACGCGATTTGCAGACCTGACCGCGCTCGGCGACGTGCTGTCCCACGTCCTCTGAAGTCGCGCCCTACTTTCGTTCGCCGGTCGTAACGACGCCCGCGGGCTCCTTCGCCAAGAGCGCCTCCGCGGCCGTCGTCTGGCCGAGCAGCGTCATTCCAAAGAAGGCACCAACGACACGCGCCGTCACGGCCCGCGCCACCGCGTTGTCCAGGTACGCGAAGGCGCTCTGATCGCCGTTCCGCTTGCCTTGGCCGCAGCCGTCCATGAAGTCGGGTGCCAGCCCGGCGATGTCGGCGACGGAGTGGTGTCCCGCGTCGGCGATCTCCACGAGCCACGCCGGCGGGTTGGCGTCAGCGAAGTTCTGGCGGATAAGCCCATTGCCAAACTCCGTAATCGCATGATCCTCCTGGGCCAGGACGAACGCGACGGGGACATGGATCTTGGCCAGATCGACCCCGGGGATGAGGGGCTGCGCCATCGGGACCGCGAGCGCCATGGCCGCCTTGGGCCGGGGATCGTCCATCGCCAGCTTGCCGGTCGTGACACCGCCGAAGCTGTGGCCCAGCGCGCCGACCCGCGTCGCGTCGAACTTGCCCCGCAGCGCCGCGGGCACGCTCGCGCTCTTCGCGTCGAGGACCGTGTCCAGCACGAACTTCATGTCGTCGGTCCGCGTCTGGAGGAAGTCGGTCGAGATGGCCGCCGACGTCCCGGTAAGCCCCTCGAAGACGGTGTTGCCCGTGTGGTCCGGCGCGATCACGGCGATGCCGTGGCTGGCCAGGCGCTCGACGACCGTCGTCGACTCGAAGCGCACGCACGTGTGGCAGTGCGAGAATGCGACCACGGGCCAGCTGCCGGTCGCCGCGGGTGCGGCGTCGAGTGCCGAGCGGGTCCTCGTGCGCACACACGCCGGCGCCTTGGCCAGCAGCCCGGTCAGCGTCGCGCGCTCCGTCGAGCCCGCGGGATAGAAGTCGGCGAGGCCCATGCCCGCGTCCGCGGCCGCGCGCGCCGACTCAGCCGCCGGATACCAGAGCGTGACACGCAACGTGCGTTTGCGCGCAGCGTCGGTGAGTAGCAGCTCGGCGTGACCAACGGGGAAGGGGCCGTCGGTGCGCCAGTCGGTAGCGGGCGCCGTGACCTCAGGCACGTCCGCGCCGGTGTCCGTCGCAGCGCCCGCGGTGTCTGTCGGTGCGTCCGCGCCAGTGTCCGGTGGCACCGAGGCCACCTCGACTGGCAGGTCCGCCCCAAGCGACAGGGTGTCGCTCGCGGCAGCGCCGGGCGTCGCCGTCGACTCCGCACAGCCCATCGAAGCGACCCAAACCAAGACCGTGACCGCGACTGCTCTCGACATGGCGGCACAGTACCGGGGTCGCTCGAAACAGCAACGTCCCGTGCCCGTCGGGGGGCTGGTGAATATTTCCCCACACGGGGGCAAATCTGCCGATGCCGGGTCGGCCGTGCGCCGCGCATGGGCGTTGTGTCCTGCGTTTGGCGCGTTGGCGCGAGGCTTGCCATGGAAGTCCTTGCGTCGCGGCACGATCGCCGCGTTGACCTCGGAGGACCTCGCATGAAAGCACTGATGACCTTCTGTCTCTCACTGGTGGCGCTCTCGGCGCACGCGACATCGATCGACGCCGTCACTCCACAGGACGCGGGGCCGGCCCAGGACGTCCCCCCCTTCCCCAAGTGCACGACAAGCGCCGACTGCGGCCCCAACGACTCGTGCCAGGGCGGCCTGTGTCTCTGGGCGGGACCGCCCTGCAAGGTCAAGACGGACTGCACCTTCGAGAAGGGCGAGGGCTGCAAGGACGGCCATTGCCAATTCATCGGGCCGCCGTGCAAGACCCAGAAGGACTGCTTCTCGGGCGAGTATGCCTGCAACGACGGCTTCTGTGAGTGGGTCGGGTGCACCTCCGACGCCGCATGCATCGACGGCATGCTCTGCGACCCGACGAGCAAGATGTGTGTCGCCAAGGCCTGCGCGTCGCACGCGGACTGCCCCGCGGCCGGGACGAAGTGCGTCTACGGCGCGTGCGGCGTGCCGTTGCCCGGGAGTTGTCAGACCACGCCCGACTGCGGAGCGTACGCTGTTTGCGAGCTCAACCCCAACGGCGGAGGCGGCTCAACCCCAGGCTCGGTGGACGCCGGCTCGTCCGCGGCCGATGTCGCGCCGGGCCCGTCATTCGACCCGTGGGGCCTGTGCCTCATCGACGTCCCCGCTTTGCCTGCCGACGCGACGTGCGCGGCGCTGTGCGAGACCCTCGCGACCTGTGAGGCCGAAGCGAGCGTCCCCGCCGGTGCCGACGCCGGAACCGCCGCCCAAGACGTCGTGGCCATGCCGGATGCCGCGCTCCCAGGACAGAAGCCCGCCCCGATCGTCGACTACAAGGCATGGAGCCAGAAGCTCTGCGGCGCGCGCTGTGACTTCGCCCAGGCCCGGAAGCTCGCGACCGCCGCGATCGCCGACTACGCCGCCTGCGCCGAGAAGAACAAGGACTGCAAGGCGCTCTTGGCCTTCTGTGTTGCGGAGCAGCAGACGCTGATCGCTGCGCTCGAGTCCCTGCCCGCGACGCCGCCCTCGGAGCTCTTGTCCCCGCCCGACGTCGATCCGCCGCCCACGGGTGCCGAGACACCCCTCTCGTGGGGCGACACGGCCGGCGGTCAGCTCGACGCCGCCACCTCCCGCCAAGGCACGAGCGCCGACGCGAGCCCGCCTCCGGGTCGCGCCGAGAGTGGGGGCACCGATGTCAGCCCCGGAGGCGACGCGACCATCACCGGCGACGCGGGCACGACCAAGGCACCGTCCGGTGGCGGCTGCCAGTCGGGACCGCCGGGTGGAGCCGGCTGGGTCGCGGCCGTGGCTCTCCTGCTCGCCCTCGGCGCGCGTCGCCGCCCTATCGGCTGAGCCGCGCGACGCACTCGACGTGCGGCGTCTGCGGGAACGCGTCCACCGGAGCGACCCACTCGACCCGATAGCCCCGGTCACGCAGCCCGCGGAGGTCGCGGCAGAGGGTCATCGGCTCGCAGCTCACGTACACCACGACCGACGCCCTACTCGCCGCGATGGCGTCCAGGCAGGGCGCCGCGCCGTCGCGCGGTGGGTCCAGCAGGAGCGCGTCGGGGTGTCCGAAGTCCAGCGCCGCGCCCGCCCGGAGCAGATCGGCGCGCCGCGCGTCGACGTCTAGCGCCAACTCCTCGAGCCGACGCACGGCCTGCCGGTCGACCTCGTAGGTAACGAGCGCATGGCCTCGGCTCGCGAGCGGCAGCGTGAAGGTGCCCGCACCCGCGAAGAGCTCGACGACCGCACGAGCCGTCCGTGGCACGGCCTCCAGCACCAACGCGACGAGCGTGGCCTCGGTCTCCGCGTTCGGCTGAGCAAAGACCGTGGCGGGACCGTCGACGTGAACGGTGCCGTCTGCGTCCACCAATACGTCCAAGTTGCCGTCGGGGCGCCCCGTGACCGCCGCGCGAATCTCGGGCAGCGCGGCCTCGAGGCGGGGGTCGAGCACCGGGCACTCCAGGACGTCGAAGACCCGCCGCGTCTGCCGCGCCCGATACCCGAGCACTGGCCCACGGTGGCCCAGCTTGGCTCGCCGGCGGTAGCCGAACGCCTGCGTGCCAGACGCGATGGGCCGCACGATCGCCTCCGGCGCGATCCGTCCGACCTCTCGGCGTACGAGCGACTCCTTCTCCCGTCGCTGCGCCGCCTCGGTCAGGTGCTGCCACGCGCACCCGCCGCACTCGCCCGAGCGCGCGTGTCGACAGGGCGCCTCGCGACGGTCTGGCCCGGCCTCGAGCACCGCGGCCACGATGGCCTCAACGTAGCGCGCGTGCTCGGTGACGATGGCGACCTCGCAGCGATCGCCCGGCGCCACGCCTGCGGTGAGCACGACCTTGCCGTCGTCGAGTCGTCCTACGGCCTCGGCGCCGTGACCCATCGCGGTGAAGCGGACGATGTGTGTCGAACCAACGCTCACGGGCGCTCGATGTGCCCCTTCCAGACGAGCCTGGGGATGACCGCGCAGTCGCATTGCCAGGACTTCGGCAGCGACGGACAAGCGATGGTGGCGATGGCCCGATGGCCCTCCGTGTTCGGGTGGATAGGGTCGAAGCTCCGGAGCTCGCGCTTCAAGAACCAACGCGGCACCTCCGCGGCGCGCCGAGCGGCGGCGTCGAGGTCCGCGTGTCGCGTCGCCATCGCCTTCTTCTGGCCCAGCGCCTTGCGCAGCAACGCGACATCGCGCGTCTTGGCGTCGGTCTGGCGCAGCGCGGGCGCATCGAACAGGTTCACCCCGACGTCCGGAAGCTCGGCCGCGGTCCAGGCCGGCGCACCGCTCTTGCCGAGCGCTTCGGCTCGCGAGAGCCGCCCGAGTACGAAATCCACCACCCGGCGCGTCTTGTCGAAGGTCTCCAGGGCGCGCAGCCCCTGCCACCGCCGGTCCTTGTCGCCACCCCATGGCGTCACCGACAACGCCACGACCTTGACGCCCCGCCCGTGCGCCAGCGCAAAGAGATCCGCCGTGTGCTGAATCGTCAGCTCCGCGTTGCCGATGCTGTTGAGCCCGCCGCTCGCGAGCAGCCAGTGCTCGACGCCCTTGTCACTGAGCCTCAGGCCCCGATTGTCGATGACCTCGCGCTTGTACTTCAGCTTGAGGTCCACGGCCCCAAGCCCGACCTCGGAGAGGTTCTTCACCTCGATCGCCGGACACGCGCCACCGATGAAGTCCGAGAAGCTGCCACTCGGCCACGCGCCAATCGAACCGGCGATGACGGCGACCTTCACCTTCTTCTCCGGTTTGCGATAGCGCCACGTCCCGGGCGGCGCGGCCATGGCGACCGTGGCCCAGGTGACCAGAATGACGACTCCTAGCGCTCGGCGCATCGCTTCCACTCCCCGAGGTTGCCAGCGGTTCGGCGACACTCTCGCGCCGCCTTGACCGCTGCTTCATTGCCCGCGGCACGACAGGCCGGCACGCAGCCAGTGACATACGCCTCGCGCGCCGTCGCGACCTCGTCGCGCCACGCCCCGAGCTCCGAGGGGAGCCCCGCCGCGAGCGGCTCCGGCAGCGCACGCCACGCTGCCTCCAGGCGCGCGGCCTCGGCCAGCACGATGGCGTAGGGTCGCGCGCAGGCCTCGACGCACTCCGCCTCGGGCGCGCCACAGCCGACGAGAGCCCACGCCAACAGCACGGCACCACGGGACTCGGAGGTTGCGACCGCCACGGCGCGCGCATGGTGTCCGAGGTCCTCGGCCGTTGCAACGAGGGGTCCGCCGTGCCAGCATCCGCCCGTGCGTCTGCCACCCCGTCACCGTCTCCTCGTGCTCGCCGCGCTGCTCTGGCTCGCCGCGTGTGACCAGGACACGCTGCGCCCGGTGTGGATTGGCACCGTCTCACCGACCTCCGCGCGCGCCGGCGAGCTCGTGCACCTCCTCGGCCACGGTCTCGCCTCGGCGACGCCTGCCAGCGCAGACGCGGGCCTCGCGACGCCGCAGACCGACCAGGTGCTGGTTGACGGCCAGCCCGTGGTCATCCGGTATCGCGCGGACGACCGCGTCGACTTCATCGCCCCGGCCCTCGCCGCGGGCCCTGCGACCGTCATCGTCCTCTCGGGCGGGACCGCCAGTAACCCAGTGACCCTGTGGCTGAACCCGCCGCTCCCCGCGGACGCCACCGTCGTGCCGTGAACCGCTAGGCCGCGCCGTGCTGTACGTCCAGATCGATCCGTTCAACCCCGACGTGTGGCGTCTCGACCCCGTGCTGCGCTCCATCCAGCGGGGCGGCCTCGGCGTCATCCCGACCGACACGGTCTACGCCTTCGTGTGTGACATCGGCAGCAAGACCGCCATCGAGCGCCTCTACGCCCTCAAGGACCTGGACCCGCGCAAGCCGCTCTCCATCCTGTGCCGCGACTTCCAGATGGTCGCGACCTACACGCGCGGCTTTCCAACCAGCCTCTATCGCACGGTGCGTCGCTGTCTTCCGGGGCCGTACACGTTCATCCTGCCCGCCTCGAGCCTCATCCCGCGGCTCATGCTGCGCAAGCGCCGTACGGTCGGGGTCCGCATCCCGAAGGACACCGTCTGCGAGGCGCTGCTCGAGGACCTCGAGCGGCCGCTACTCTGCACGAGCGTCCGGATGCCCGACGACTCGCCGTGGAACAACCCGGCGGAGATCGAGGACGCCTACAAGTCTCAGCTCGATTTCGTCGTCGATGCCGGCGAGCGCCTGGCCGATCCCTCGACTGTCGTCGATCTGTCGGAGGACGAGCCGGTGGTCCTCCGAAAGGGCAAGGGTGATGTCTCAATGTTCGAACCCTAGAAACCCTAGAAACGCCCTCGTCGTCATCGCCTGCGTCTTGGGAGGAACCATGGCCATTCCGAGAAGGACCGTTGCCGCGGGCCCGCTCCCCACCGAGCAGGCGCTGGGGCCAGTGGCCACCGCGCTGCGGGGTCGTCTTCCGGCCACGCTGAGCGCTTCCAAGGCCGTCGAGTTCTCCGAGCGCGTCTTCGCAGACTACCGCGACGGCCGGCTGTTGCCGGCAGACCCGTTTCACATCGCGGTGTTCGACGACTTCGTGCTGGCCACGCTCGCCCTCGAGCACGCCACGGCGCTCGACGACCCGACGTTTCGCGAGCGCGTCGCTCCGGCGCTCTGTGAGGCCTACTTCCACCTCGACGCCCTCGCGACGGCCGTGTTCACGGCACGCGCCCACGAGGCGCTCGTCTCGCCCGTCATCGAGCGCATGTCGCCGGAGGCCCGCGTCGAGGCCCGCGCGCACCTCGCGGCGTCGAAGAAGCTCGTCCCGTGGGCCGCCGACCGCTTCCTGGCGCAGAGCGACGCGTGGCTCAAGAAGCACCCCGGCGACGTCCTGGTTCGGCGCTACCGCGTGCGCTTTCATGACCGCCGCGTGGAGCTCCCCGCGCTGATGGTCCACTCCCTGCGGCTCACGGAGGTCGCCGAGGCCGATCCCGACGTGCAGCTGGAGGCGCTCGCCGGCAAAGTGCTGGTCGGCGTCGCACCCAAAGACGCGCTCGCGGCGTTCCAGAAGGCGCACGGAGAGCTCTTCGAGCGCATTGACGCCGTCATCGACCGTCGCGCGCGCATCGAGGCGCTCGAGGCCGCCGACGCGGAGGTCGCAGCCAAGCCGTCGGCCCTCGCCGAGGCGCGCCGGCTGCGGGCCATGCTCGCGCTGCACCTGCCCGGAGCCAAGGCGCTCGCGTCGGCGGCCCGCGCGGCGGAGGAGGCGCACCCCAAGAGCGGCGATGTGCGCCTGTTGGGGCTGTTGGAGCTGCTCGAGGCGGGCCAGCTCGAGACCGCCGCACGGCTTCTGAAGGCGCCCGAGGTCGCCACGCTCGAACCGCAGGACCCGTCCATCGTGGGTGCGCGTGCGGTCGTGCGCCTGCACGCGGCCATCCAAGCGGCGCTGCGCGGCGAGCCGACCGAGGCGCGCCAGCTCGCGACCGCGCTGGAGCGCGACTTCGCGCTGTACGCCAGCGTCGACCCGTTCACCGCGCGCTTCGGGCAGGCCGTGGCCAAAGTCGTCACTGCGACGCTCGCGGACGCCGCCGTCGCGCGCGCCCTCGAGTCCCATCGCGGGCTGACCGATCCCGCCGTGCGCGAGCTGGTCCTGCCGCTCGCCAAGACCGCGATCGTGGGCCTCCAGGCCGACTTCGGCGCGCGCCTCGACCTGCGCCGCCTTGAGCTCGTGCACCAGGTCTTCGTCGAGGGCGAGAAGGTCTTCGATCGGCTGGAGTCCGTCTCCAAGGCCCTCACCGACGGCGTGGGCGCCGATGAGCGCAACGCCGCGGAGTGGTTGGTCGCCTTCGCGCACTTCGTGGCGGGCCGCACCGACGGCCGCGAGACCGCGCTGGCGGTGGCGCTCCGTGGCGCCGACGCCCTGCGAGGACGCCTCGCGGCGTGGCGCGAGGAGCGCGCGGCGGGCAAGACGAGCGCACTGTGCCCCGATGGTGGCTGCGTGCCCGTGGGTGCCGTCTATTCGCTCATCGGGGCCGTGCGCAACCAGCGCGTGCTCGACCTGCCCGCGGACGAGCGCACCGACTACGCCAAGCGCACGGTCGCGCTCATGCGCGAGGGCGTGCGGGTGCTCACCGACCGCGGCGAGCGCTTCTCGGACGCGGCCGTGCAGCTCGGCACCCACCGCGCCTTCGCTCTGGCGGTCCTGCGGGACGGCGCACAGCTCATCGCGTGTCTCGAAGATCTTGGCGATCATCACCGGCAGCACCCGGCGGTCCGCCACCTGACCGCGGCAGCGTTCGCGCAGATGAACCGACCGGACGACGCGCTCGACCTCTTCGAGCGTCAGGCCGCCGACGACGAGGTGGCACCCGCGCTGCGCTACGACGCGCGTCGCTGGGCCGCATTCCTGCGCCTCGCCAATGACGACCGGAAGACTGCGCGTGAACACGTCGCAGCCGCCGCGGCGCTCGAGCCGAAGGTGCGTGCCTTGGGCCAGCGCCTCGACCGCCTCTTCATCGTGCTCGACGGGCGCGTCTCGGTGTCCTTTACCTGGTCTGCGCGTCGCGGCGTCTCCCCCGAGGTGGCCGTTGGCGGCGCGCTCTATAGCGTCCTGCCGTCGCCTCTGGAGGACGCCAAGGCGGCGGAGCTGCTCGCGCCCTGACTTTCGCCCGTCTGCGAGAGTGCTATCCTCCGCGGCTATGGCCAAGCTCGTCCTCACCTGCCTGCGTGGTGCCCGTGCCGGCGCGCGCTTCGAAGTCGTCGAAGCCGACTGTCCTGTGACGATGGGGCGCCGTCCGGACAATACAATCGCCTTCGATCCGGAGAAGGACTCCAAGTCCTCGGGGCGCCACGCGGACATCCGCGTCGTCGGCGGCCGCTTCGTGCTCAACGACCTCGGCTCGACCAACGGCACCTTCGTCGTCCATGGAGGCGCGGAGACCCGTGTGGCCGGCAGCGTCGCGCTGGCCGACGGCATGAACGTCGAGCTCGGCAAGGGCGGGCCCGTGCTGAGCGTGCGCCTGGACCTCGACGACGGTGCCGAGGTCCCCAATACGAGCTTCGTCGACGTGGGCTCCCTCCCCTTACCCGAGCCCCCACCCCCAGCGGCAGCACCCGGTGCCCGCACGGCGGTCTATCAGGCCATGATGGTCGAGACGGCCAAGAAGTCGGCCGCGCCGCTCAAGTGGATGATTGGCATCATGGCCACGCTGCTGGTGGGCAGCGGCGTGGGCTTTTACTTCTATTGGCGCTACGCCGAAGACGAGAAGGACACCCTCCGGCGCGAGCAGGAGGCCACCAAGGAGGAGCTGGGACAGAAGGCCGAGCAGCTCGAGGCCGACCTCGACAAGACCAAGGAGAAGCTCACGGAGGCGCAGGGCTCGCTCAAGACCACGCGCGACAACCTCGCGGGCACCTCGTCCAAGCTCCTCGACCTGCGCGTCGAGTACGAGAAGGCCGAGGGCGACGCCAAGAAGAAGCTCGAAGAGCAAACCAAGGCGTTGGAGAAGACCAAGACGGAGTACGAAGCACAGCTCAAGAAGCAAGAGGAGGCGCTCAAGGCGCTTGAGCAGAAGGAGCAGGCGTCTGAGGTCATCGCCAAGAAGTACGAGAAGAGCCTGTTCATGCTCATCGCGGTGCGGCCCGATACGAAGTCGATGTTCGGCTTCTGCACGGCGTTTGCGGCGCACGCGCGTGGCGTACTGGCGACCAACGCCCACTGCGCCCGCGCCATGACCGACATGAACGACAAGGGGCTGTGGCTCGTGGCGCGCATGAACCGCAGCCCGGAGAAGACCTACCCCATCAAGCGCTGGAAGGGCCACGCCGACTACAAGGGCAGCGCGTTCTCGACGGACGTGGCCATCGTCGAGATCGACCTGCGCGGGGACACCATGCCCGCCGTGCCCGCGCTCGCGCCGTCAGAGACGCTGTACGCTTTGGCGCCGGGTCAGGCCATCTACACCATCGGTTTTCCAGGGAAGGTCATGAACGAGCAGGCGCCCGCGGCGGACTTTCGCGCGGCCGTCATCTCCCGGCTGACCAACTTCCAGAATCAGCCCGGGACCACGACCACGACCCGCATGGTGTGGCACTCGGCGCTCACGAGTAAGGGCACCTCCGGCTCGCCGATCTTCAACGCCAAAGGCGATGTGGTGGCCGTCAACAACGGCGGGCTCTCCGCGCGCTCGGTCAACGTGGCCGATCCCGTGACGGGGGGCAGCAACACCGAGGTCGCCTACGACGCGACGGGTCTCAACTTCGGTGTCCGTGCCGACGCGCTCAAGGAGCTGCTCGACGCCTCGTGGTAGTCGCCCTCGCGGGAGCGGTGCTGAGCGTCGCCGTCGCGGTGCTCGCCGCGACGTTCTTCGGCTACCCCCTGGTCGCTGCGTGGCTGGCGCGGCGGCGCCCGACTTCGGACTGGCCGATGGCGGAGGCCTGGCCACGGGTGCTCGTGATCGTCGCGGCACGCAACGAGGCGCGGCACCTCGAGGCGCGCCTCCAGAACTTACTTGCGCTCGACTACCCCAAGCAGCGGCTGAGCCTCGTCGTGGCGTCCGATGGCAGCACCGACGATACGGTCGCGATCGCGATGCAGCACGTGGCGGTGCTCGCGCTGCCCGCGCCGGTCGGCAAGACGCAGGTGCTCATCGAGGCGGTGCGGGCCCATGGCGCCGGCGCCGACGTGCTCGCCTTCACCGACGCGACGGCCGAGTGGCCCGCAGACGCGCTCCGGTGGCTCGTGGCCCCGCTCGCCGACCCGGCCGTCGGCGCCGTCAGCGGCCTCGTCCGTTACCGATACACCGATACGACCATCGCGCGCGGGTTTCGCGCCTATCAGCAGGTCGTGGTCCCCTCCCGAGCGGCGGACGCCCGCGTGGGCTGGACGACGTCTGTCTCCGGCAGCATCTCGGCCGTGCGCGCCGCGCTCTTCGAGGCGTCTCCGCCCGAACTGTCCTACGATCTCATGCTGCCGGTGCTCGCCGCGCGCCACGGGCTCCGGGCCGTCGTCGAGCCGCGGGCCGTCTCGTGGGAGTCGGCGCGCAGCAGCCGCGCCGCGGAGCTCGAGAGCCGCATTCGGCTTGCCGCCAGCGCCTATGCCTTCATTGCCTGGACGTGGCGTCATCGCCGCGGGCTACCAGCGGTTTACATAGTCCAGCTCGTGGGTCAGAAGATCGCCCGCTGGCTCGCGCCGCTCGTGGCACTCCTGGCGACCGTCGCTGCCGTCGCGCTCGCCGCTGCGGGTGGAAGTGTCTGGCCCGCGGGCGCGGTCGGACTCGTCGTCGCGCTCGGACTCCTGGGTCGTCCCGCGCCGCTACACTTTGGGCTGGTGGTCGCCTTGGCCTATGTCATCGGCCTCTGGAGGTACGTGCGCGGCGAGCGGATCGTGGGCTGGGAGCCCGAGTCGCAGCGCTAGTACCGTGGGCCGACACCGCGGGCCAGCACCGTGGGCTACACAGAGAACGAGGACCCGCACCCGCACGTCTTGGTCGCCTTGGGGTTCTCGAAGTGGAAGCCCGAGAACTGAAACGACTCCACGTAGTCGACCTTGGTCCCGTCCAGGTACTGCCAGCTCATGGGGTCCACGAAGAGCTTGAGCCCGTGCTGGTCCTCGACGAAGTCCCCCGGCTTCTCCGTGTTCTCGAAGTCCATGTCGTACGAAAAGCCGGAGCAGCCGCCGCCCACGACCATGACCCGGAGGCCATAGCCCTGGAGGTTCTGCTTCTCGGCCATGTCCCGAACCTTCTGTACGGCGATCTCAGTGAGCATCATGGGTGCGTTCTCCTTGAATGGGGCGCCTCGCCCGTGGATGGCAAGGTAGCGCCGATTGGGCTTCTGTCAATCAGTTCCATGCCCGAACAGGTCCAGCTGCGCCGCCTGACCGGGGCGACGGAACGTGCGGGCAGCCGTCGCCGGTGTCGAGACCAGGTGCTCGTCCGGGAAGCCGAGGCGCCGGGCCGCGCCATGGAATAGCGCCCGAATCGCCTCCCAATAGTTGCCGGTGCCGCGCATTCGCAGGCCAAAACGCGACTCCGACCGCTCTCCGCCACGACAGTCCTCGATGCGATGCAGGATGCGCTCGGCGCGGTCGGGGAATGCGGCGCGAATGCGCTCCTCGAAGATGGCGTTGACCGGGCCCGGCAGCCGGACGAGCGTGTAGCCAGCCCAGCGCGCCCCGGCCTCGCGAGCAGCCTCGAGCACGCCCGGGATGTCCTCGTCGTTGAGCCCTGGGATGATGGGCGCCACGTTGACGCCACAGGGGATCCCGGCGTCCGAGAGCGCCCGCAGCGCCGCGAAACGTCGCCGCGGGGTCGGCGCAAAGGGCTCGACCTTGCGCGCTTTGATCGGGTCGATGTAGGGGATGCTCAGAGTCACACCAACAGAGGCGACCGCGTGGAGCCGCGACAGCAGATCCACGTCACGCGTGACCAACCCGCTCTTCGTAATGATGCCGCACGGGTTTCGGTACTCCAGCAGCACCTCCAGGCATTGCCGCGTTAGGCCGTAGCTCGCCTCCAGCGGCTGATAGCAGTCGGTGTTGCCCGACAGCATCACGTACTCGCCCATCCACTTGCGGTCGTCGAACGTGGCCCGTAGTAGCGCCGCGGCGTCCGGCTTGACCACGATACGCCGGTCGAAATCCGTGCCCGCGCCCAGATCGAGGTACTCGTGCGAGGGACGGGCGTAGCAGTAGGCGCATGCGTGCATACAGCCACGGTAGGGGTTGAGGCTCCAGGTGAAGGGCAGGTCGGGGCTCTCGTTTTTGGAGAGGATGCTCTTCGAGTGGTCCTCGTACACCTTGAGCTCGACGCGGGGCGGGGGCTCCTCGTCCCAAAACAGGTGCCCGCGATGAAACGGGTTGGGCGGGTTCTTGACCGCGCTCAAGACGCTGGACGGGCGTTGGGGACTCTCGCTCACTGAACCGATGTTTAGCCATCGTTGACGCGCCGGTCAAGCGCTGTTAACCTCGCATGCCTTACGGCCACACGCTCGTCGCACACGAGAGGTCAACCATGCGCGCCCGTGCCTTTCTCACCTGACTCGCGTTCACTGCCCTCGCGTGCGCGGGCTCCGAAGATACCACGACGCCGGTGGCCGCGGCACCCACCGTGACGATCCCGGAGGGCATCGATGGCATCGTCCGCCTCGCGCGGCTCGACGGCGCGCCCCAGAACGTCCTCTACGGAGGCCTCGTTACGAGTAAGGGCCGCGCGTATGCGTGTACCGGCGCCAACGGCTTGGAGATCGCGACCGCCGAGCCTGGCAAGCTCGCGATGGAGGTCTTCGAGGGCAAGGGCCCGTCGGGCAAAGGCTGCCGTCAGGTCGCCCGTGCGTCAGATGACACGGTCCTGTTCACTGGACAGGGCGAAGGAGGTGGCGCGTGGGTTGCGGCGTTGGACGCCACGGCACATCAAGCCGCCGGCGCGCTGCCCATCACCGCCCAGGCGCAGGTCAAAGACGGCGTCGTGGAGGACCTCGCCGCGACCGCCACCCACGTCTTTGCGGCCGCCGGCAAGCTGGGCGTCATCGTGTACCGCCGCGACAAGGCGGCGCTCACCGAGGTCACCCGTTTTACTTCCGGCGTCGCCGACGCGCTCGGCCTCGCGCTCGCTGGCAACACGCTCTATCTCGCCAACGGTCGCGAGTCCGTCCTTCGGGTGGATATCACGGAGCCCGCCAAGCCCGCGCTCGTCGAGGACATCGCCACCTACGGCACCGCGCGCCGACTTCGCGTCCTCGGTGACCGGCTCTACGTCGCGACCGTCAACGCGGGGCTCGAGGTCCACGACCTGTCCAAGCCCAAGTCGCCTCGTCTCGGTAGCTGGGCCACGCACGCCTCCGCGGTGGACCTCGACGTGCAGGCGGTCGTCTCGGCAGACGGCAAGACCACGCAGACGCTCGTCTGGGTCGCCAACTGGGAGGACGTCTCGGTTATCGACGCGACCGATCCCGGCAAGCTCGTGCTCGTCGGAAGCGAGACCTTCCCCAACGAGCGTGGCGCGCTCGAGCATGTGGTCAACGTCCAAGCGGGTCCCGTGAGCCCCGTGCCCATCGCCTACGTCGCCGAGTGGTCTCACGTCTGGAGCCTCGCCTACGTGGGCGGCCGGACAGCGCCGGACGTGCGCATCAATCGCTCGCGGGTCGACTTCGGCATCGTCGCGGCCGGCAAGAAGCGCGGCACGCAGCTCCTGGTCTACAACTTCGGCACGGCGCCGCTCACGCTGTCGAAGCCCACGCTCGACAACACCGCCTTCTCCGTCAACGAGGACGCTGGCAAGTTCCCGCTGACCATCCCCGCGCCCGCCAAGGGCACCAAGGGCACGCCCGAGTTCGTCGAGGTCGCCGTGAGCGCGACCGACCTCACTCCCCTCAAGGGTACGCTGACGTTTACGACGAACGACCCCGATGAGCCCACGCTCGCGCTTCCGCTCACGGCCAATCTGCTCGATGGGGTCCAGGTCGGCGGTCCGTTCCAGCTCGATCCGGACCTCTACTACCAGGAGTACAAGACCGGCAACACGACTACGGTGAAACAGTCGTTTGGCGGCAGCGTCGTGCTGATGTCGTACTTCGCGACCTGGTGAGGTACCTGCGGCGTGGAGTTGTCACGCATGCAGAGTGAGCTCGATTCCAAGTACGCGGGCAAGCCCGTCCATTTCGTCGGCGTCGCCATACCTGGAACCACGGCACCCGAGATCGACGCCTTCAAGAAGAGCTATGGCATCAGCTTCGACGTGTGGATCGACGTCGACTCCAACTTCAAGAAGCTCGTGCCGCCCGGCGGCGCCGACTTCCCCATTACGGTTGTCATCGACAAGCTCGGGCTCGTGCGTTACCTCGCTGCCGACTACAGCGGCGAGGCCGCCTTCGCCGAGGTCGACAAGGCCCTCAAGGCCCCGTAGCTGTTCCCGTAGCTGTTCCCGTAGCTATTGCGGTAGCGCGACGGGGATCGTCCAGTTCGCCTTCAGCGGCCCAAAGCCGATCGCCACGCGACCGAGCGCCTGGAGATCCAGCCAGAACGTGCCATGGACGGCATACGGGATGTCGATGGCCGAGAGCGCGCCGCCCGTGATCCACTTGCTGAACGCGTCGCTCGCGACCTTCACGAGCAGGTCGATCATGGCCGCGACACCCAACGAGAACTGCACCTTGACGAGATAGGCTTTGGCGCTCGGCGGTATGATGCGCTGCGCGAGGTTGCTCGCGTCGCCGGTGACGGCGGCGTTGACGAGCAAGCCGACGAGGTTCGGCACGCTCTTCTGCACGAAGTCGTCGATGCTCGCGACGTCACGCGTCGAGGCCTTGCAGCTGCTCGGACCCGGCGCGCCGGTACACTTGGGATCGCCCACCGGACACAGCACCGCGCAGACCGCGCCGAGCTGAGCCACGTCGCGACCAGCGAACACATCGATGGCCGTGAGCATCTCGAGCGCCGGCACTGGGAACGCGTTCGGATTGTCGAACTTGTAGCGCAGCTCGAAGATGAACTGCATCTGGAACTGGCTGGGGAGCTGTCCACCGTAGACCTGCTCGCAGAGGAAGACCTCTTGCCCCGGAATGAAGGCCGGGAGGACCGAGGCGACGATGCTCGGGCAATAGTAGCCGGCGACCATCGTCACGCTCGGGTAGGACACGAGGGCGTTCTCCGACAGCGCCACGGTGGGCATCTGCCCAGCCCCGAGCTGCTGTGGGAGCGCGTTCTTGAGAAGCTCGCAGCTCGACAGCGAGCCGCCGGCCACGACGAGGAGCGGGATGAGGAGCACGTGGCGAAGTCGGTCAATCATGGGGTGCATCATGCGATTCCCTGCGGTTGGCTGCAACGCGCGCGGTGTTGTAGGTTGGTGCGACAACATGGGGTGTTTCTCTACAGAGCCGGCGCGGGCCGGTCAGGGGCTTCGACGGGCGCGGGCGGTCGAAAGTCATTCGTTGGCAAGCCGCTTGCTATAGGCGTGGAGCATGAGGCGACCGTTCACGTTGGTGCTGACCCTTGCCTGCGGGCTGTGCGTGACGGGCTGCGTCATTGAGCCCAACCCGTCTCCGGGGACCGGGAGTACGGCTCAAGCGACGGGCGGCTACTTTGACGCCACGTCCAAGTTGGACGCCTTCCACGCCTCAGGCGATGCCACGGCGGTCATGGATCTGTCGGTCGCGGCGGATGCCGCGCAGCCTGACCTGATGAGTTCACCGGAGCTCGGCGAGCTTCCGTGTCCGCCCGACGGACTCGGGTGTATCGACCCGTAGCGCGAGGCTACTGATCGGCTACGCAGCGGAAGCCCACGTACGGGCTCGAGATCTTGTTGTCGCTGAGCTGGGTCTTGTTGCTGCGATCGACCGCGCGCGCCTCGCACATGGAGCCCGCGGCCGTGCCATAGCTTGCGCCACGAAACATCGCCGTTGCGCTCTTGCCGACGGCCGGGTTCTCTTGAGCGGCATCGCCAAAGCCGATGCACTGCCAGAACGTCGCCTTCTTGGCATCTCCGGCGTCGACGCATTGGCCAAAGCAGCCCTTGGCCGGGTCTGCGCACGCGTCGCAGGTCTGGCAGTCCGGGTACAGGTCCGAGGAGCACTTGTCCTTCTTGTCTTCCGCGCACTTGTCGCGCGCCGAGCAGCACTTGCCCAGCGAGGCATCGCTCATCGCGGCCTTGCACGTGATGTTCTGAACGAACCCCGCCTCGACCCACTCGGACACGTTGCCGATGAGATCCGAGACGTCCTGGGTGCCGCCCGGGACCTGCGCCTTGTCGTCGATACGCACGCCCGCCGCCTGCGGCAGCGGGTAGGCCGTGTTGCAGCCCTTGATTGCGACCTCCTTGTTCTTGCAGGCCTCCGAGAGCTTGGTCGTGGCGTCGCCAAAGATCTTCTTGTGGGCGAGGCGCGCGACGGCCTCCCACTCGTACTCCGTCGGCAGGCGCTTGCCGACGAACGCGCAGTACTCCCGCGCCTGCTGCTGCGTGACGTGCACGACCGGGTAGTCGTTGTAAGGGTTGTCGGCGTCGCCGTAGTAGTGCTGAATGCTGTCTGCCGACTTGGGATCGCCCGCATTGCCCGCCTTGGGCTCGGAGCACTTCCCCATCTCCACGCAGTAGAGGTACTGGAGGTTGGTCACCTCACGGGAGTCGATGCGGAAGGGCTTGAGCTTGACCTTCATGGTCGGCCACACGGCGGGGATAGACTCGCTGCTGTTGGTGCACATGTCCGCTGCCGGCTTGACGCTCTCACCGAGGCAGTAGTCGGAGGACCCGAAGGTGTACTCCAGCGTGGCGCCGTCGGTGACCGCGACCATGGCCGTGGGATCGGGCGGCGTGCGCCCCTTGGCGCAGCCGAAGAGCAGAGTTCCGGAGGCACACGTGACAAGCATGGCAATCGTGGCGCGCATTAGAACCGAACCTCCCCGCTGACGAACGCGCCGCCGCGCGTGGGCGTCACGCCGACGTTGAACGGCATCTGAGGAGGCAGCACATCTCCGCCGTCGGTGACGAGGTCCGTCTTGTCCACGCGATCGGCGAAGGCCTCCCAGATGACGAGCCCGATCCCGAGCCCCAGGAGGCCGCCGCCGAGTCCGTACCCGAGGTCCTGAAGGAGCTTGTATTTCGTAAAATTATCGGTGCCTTGGAACTCGTTGTCCGCAAACTTGTACGCGACGATGCCGCCCGCGATGCACACGAGCCCGACCGAGATGCCCGTCCAGCCGATGTAGCTGCGCCAGGACGGTGGCGGATCGACGAGGAAGATCTGGTACTTGAGCTCGGTCGTCTGGTCGAGCTTGACCTCGAAGGTCTCGTTCACCGACTTGTAGCGCTCCTTTTTGACCACGATCTGGTGGCGACCGACCTCGAGCTCCGGCGTCTCGAGGTACGGTGAGATGCCGTAGTTCTTGCCGTTGATGTAGATGGTCGCCTCGCGCACGTTCACCGTGATGCGCACCTTGCCGACCTTGGCGACCTTGCGCAGGTCGAAGTGGAACTTGCCCGGCTGCTTGGGGAGCACGACGATCTTCGTCTCGACGGGGCCGTAGTCCGCCTTGCTGATGAAGAGCTCGTAGGTGCCCGGATCGACCTTGATGGTGACCGGCGTCGTGCCGATGACCTTATCGCGCGAGCCGAGCGAGACCTGCGCGCCAGGAGGTTCGCTCGTGACCGTGATGTCGGGCTGCGCGGTCTCCTTGCACTTCTCCATGGAGCGCTTGACGCTCGTAATCTCCGGCGGGTCGGCGCCCTTGTGGTCCTTGCGGTAGGCCTCGAGGTACTTCTCGTAGCTGTCGGTGCAGCCCTTCCAGTCGCCAAGTTGCTCGTAGCAGTAGGCGAGGTTGTAGTAGACGTCGACCAAAGGGAACGTCGCCAAGCTCTCCTGGAACTTGCTCACGGCCTCCGTGAATTGGCCCGTGCGCGCGAGCTCCGCGCCCTGTTTGGCGAGCTCGGTCGCCTTAGCCTTCTCGGGTGGCACGTCGTCGGCCAGCGCCGCGCGCGGCGTAGACAACGCAATCGCGAACGCAAGCGCGCAGGCGCTCAGCGAGACGAGACGACACGAACTGAGTTGGACCCGCGACACGATGGACGACCTCGCTCCGCGCCCGTGCGCGGCCGACGCACGCTAGCGCCGTCGCTGACGAAAATCAAGGAACGGCGCAGTCGCCCGCATGGGAACGAATCGCGCTGGCAATCCCATGCGATCCATTTCGTTACCTAGTCATCCCAGCGCGGACGGCCACGATGAGCATTCCGTCCTTCCACGTACGGCCAGCCTGGAAGAAGAGGCCGCCGTCGTGAACCTTGACGGTCGTCTTGAGCCCGCTCACCTCCATCAACAGGCGCAGCAGCGAGCCCTCGGCGCCGAGGTAGGTCAGAAACAGCTCTGAGTCGTTGGGCAGCGTGTGCCCGACGCGCTGATCCTTGCCGACGGTCAGTGTGTTCTTGCCGAGCTGCTTGAACACCTGGAAGCGCGTGCCGAACGAGCTCTCCAGATAGTGCGCGATGGGCTTGAGCTCGCGATCGATGGACGGGGCGCCCTTTGTCGCGTGGATGACGACGATGTCGACCCGCGCGCGGCCGCTGGCGTCCGGTGCGTCCGCGGTCGGCGTCGATGCGTGCGAAAGGCCCGCAAGCAGCATGGCGACGGCGGTGAGAGCTGAACGTGCGCTCATGTGCCAGTCGCTCCGTCTGTGGCGTCACCCTCGACGAAGTGCCACACGATGGTGGGCGCTGCGACATCGTCGGGGTTCTGGTCGATGACCACGGTCCCTTCGGCGACCTCGTAGCTCTCGACGACGAGGCCGTTGTCCTGGCCCATCGTCACACCTGCCAGCGTCTGGTCTCCCGGCTCCGGCTGCGGCGCGTCGACGCTGCGGCCCACCCAGACGACCAGCGCGGCCAGCGCGACCGCGGCCGCCGCTCCGAATCCCAGTTCCAGCGGACGCTCCGACCAGAGCCGCCGGAGCGCCTCCCGCCAGCGCACGGTCCACGCCGGCTCCGGCGGCGCACGCTCGAGGCGCGCCTCGATGCCGGCCCAGAGATCAAGCGGCGCGAGTGGCGCCAGCGCGTCGCGGGTCGACTCGCGCAGCAAGCCACCCAGCGCGCGGTTGGCCGCAACCACGTCGCGGCAATGAGCGCACGTGTCGAGGGCGACCTCGACGCGGTGACGGATGGGCTCAGGGACCTCGTCGTCCACGTAGCGCAGAAGCAGTACGTCGTCTTTCAGGCAGCTCATCCGTCCGTCTCCACCGCGCATCCTAGGGCCGCTTGCAGGTTGTGCCGGGCATGGAAGAGCCGGCTCATGACCGTTCCGACCGAGATCTCGAGCACATCGGCAATCTCCTTGTACGACAGACCATCCAGCTCGCGAAGAACGAAGACCTGCTGGTGCTTGACCGAGAGCTCCGCGAACGCCGCCTCGAGCTGGCCGGCGAGCTGCTTGCGGCGGAGCGCATCACCCGGCGACGCGATGAGCGCCCCCGCCACCTGTCCGGCGCACAGCGCTGCGGCGCTACTGTGGTCCACGCCGTCGTCGAGCTCCACCGGCTGGTTCTTGCTGTGCTTGCGGACGTGGTCGATGGAGAGGTTCATCACGATGCGGTAAAGCCAGGTGTAGAAGCTCGACGAGCCCTGGAACTGGTCGATGGAGCGGTAGGCCTTCAAAAACGCCTCCTGCGCGATGTCGAGCGCATCCTCCGAGTTCCTCACCACGCCGTAGGCGATGCTCAACACCCGCTGCTGATAGCGCGCGACGAGCACCTGGAACGCGCTGCGACTTCCGCGCTGGACCGCGAGGACCAGCTCTCGGTCCGGTTGTTCTTCTGTTCGATCGTCGCGCTCCAAGCGTCTCCGATTCGGACCGAGCTGGTCCTCTGACGAGCCATGCCACGGGAAATTCACCGCGCTGTCGAACCACAGGCGGACGTGGAATGCGCCTGGCTCCGCGCGCATTCCGGCCGAGTCGTTCCGTCACGTCGTGCGGCGTCTGGCCTTGCTGAATTTAGCTTTACCATCGTCGTCGAACGCGTCGTCCAGCACGTTCGTCAAGGGGCGCAGATCGGAGTCGCCCAGCCGCTCGGCGAGTGCCCGAAGCTGCATCGCCAGCGCCTGCACCTCGGCGCGCCGCGGGCCGTCGGGGAGCGTCGCGTCGGCGCAGTAGAAGGTGCGACAGCCAAAGGGCCGATCGGCGTAGACCGAGCAGGCACCCGACCTGAGCAGCAACGGGCAGTCCCCGATCTCGCCCTCCAGCGGAAGGCGCCCTCCGCGACGCATCACTCCGGCGATGGCGCGACGGCCTTCGACCTCGAAGACGAGCGGGACGTGCCCATAGCGGCGCAGCTGACAGCAGCGCGTGGAGTTGAGGCAGCTCGCGTTCGCGTAGAGCGCATCGAGTTCGGTGTAAATGGCCGCGAGCTCGGCGCTGCCCGGTGCCGGCGGTCGCCGGGCGCCCATGGGCTAGCGATGCGACTTGGACAGGTGGACGAAGCGCAGGCGCAGGTCGTAGAGCAGCTTCTGCAGCAGCGCGTGCTCGTCCGCCGCGAGGTTGCCGCGGGTCTTGTCCTCCAGCATCGCGAGCTGATCGATGATCAGCTCCGCGAGCGGGAGGTTGGTGGTCGTGGCGTTGGTCTCCGGATCCGGAATCGCTCCCAGGTTGAGCAGCGCGTTGGCCGCGAGCGCCTGGACGAACGTGGTGAAGTCGGAGCCCGGACCCACGTGCTACTCCCAGCCCTCGACCATCGGATCGTCCCCGTCGGTGGGCTGCGCGATGTTGGTCGGCTCGATCTCGCCAGGCTTCATCGGCAGGATCTTGAGCTGGCGCATCGGCGGATTGACCGGGTTTCCGTCACCGTCGAACTCCTGGATGTTGTTGGCCACGTCCGGGAGCGTCTTGGTGAACGCGTCGAGCTCGGCCTGGCTGAGCTTGGAGTCCCGCAGGGCCTTCTCCTGCAGGCGCGCGTCCAGGTAGAAGTTCTCGGGGGCAGCGGTGGCAGTCGCCATGGGGTTCTCCTTGGTCTCGTCCCGGGCCGAGGCTCGGCCATGGGGCGCGGGAGAAATAGCCGTGTGCCCCGATCGCGTCAAGCGGGAACGGCACCGCTCGGACGCTTCGGGCGCACAGGAACCGCAAAAGCCTTTGCGTCCACCGCGCACCGCGAGTATAGTCCCGCGTCCGAAGGCAAGGGAGGCATCATGCGCGCTTTGAAGATTTCGTTCCTGGTAACCGCGGCGGTCGCACTCATGGTGCGCTGTGGCGATGGCGGCGGTGGGACCACGCCCGCCAACGATCTGGGTCTCAGCATCAACGACACGGGGGTGAACATCGACGCGCCCGACGTGGGGACTCCGGGGGATGTGTCGACCGCGGGGGTCAAGATTGACTTCGTCAAGGAGAAGGGCCACGACGACAAAGCGTGCAAGGGCGTCGGCCACTGCGCCTTCACTTTGACCTACAACGCCCAGCTCGACCTCGAGGTCATCGCGACCCGGGACGGCAAGCCGGTCGAGGGCGCGACCATCATCTGGACGGTCGTGGCCAAGGACGCCACCAACATCAAGCTCGGCTCCCTCACGAGCTTCACGGGCGCCAACGGCATGGTCTCCGTCAAGGTCCAGCAGAACACGCCCAAGACCGAGGAGTTCTCGGTCACCGCCAAGCTCGACGGCTCCACGGATCCGGCGCTCTCGTTCGACATCAGCGTCATCGCCAAGGGTCAGGTCCCGCTCAGCGTGTCCTACACCTACAAGGGCAAGCGGTCGTTCCAGGGCGTGCTGACCAGCCTGTTCAAGCAGGACGCCAAGGGCGAGCCGGTCTGCGACAAGCTGGCCGACCCCACGAACCTGCCGACGGCCACGCTCCAGGCAGGCCCCAAGGGCATCACGCAGTCCACGCAGTTCCTCACGCTGCCCGGCCTCGAGGCGGACAAGCAGCAGCGCTACACGGTCGTCGGCCTCGGCCAGACGGACAAGGGTCAGACCGTGGTCCTCGGCTGCAACGACGACGACGCCACGGTCACCGTCCAGGGCGGCGCCAAGGTCATCGTTGAGCTCAAGGACCTCCCGCCGCGGTGGAAGGGCAAGTACGACGTCACGACACAGTTCGACCTCGTGTCCGCGCTCCCGGACAACGTCGAGCCCATCGTGAACACGGTGCTCGGCCTCTTCACCGATCCCGCCGGCCAGCTCATGGTCCTGGCTTGCCAGTACGGCGGCACCGTCTCGGTTCTCTCGGACCTCTGCGGCTACGTGTTCGTGGATCCGGCCAAGCCCTGTCTCGAGGACACCTGCTACAAGACCATCGGCATCGCGGCCAAGAACCTCATCAAGGGCGCGCTCGAGAGCCTGCTCAAGGACAACATCGGCGGCACCATTCTGTTTACGGGCAAGGACATCGCCAACATCCTCAAGGAGCTGGAGCTCGTCTCGACCTTCGAGTTCAAGAAGGAGCCCGCGGTGGACGGCACGTTCAAGGTCGCCGACACCGAGGAGGAGTGGCACACGGTGCGCTATCGGTGGACGCTCGGCTCGGGCTGCGATCCCACGGACAAGAAGTGCGGCTGGCACGCGATCAACCTGGGCGCCGTACAGGACAACACCATCATCGCCAACTTCTCGGGCAAGGTGGACTACTCCAAGGGCCCGTACATGCTCCACATCGACAAGCACTCCATCAACGTGAAGTACGGCAAGCTCGCCAAGTACATCATCGAGAAGGAGATCCTGCCGCGTATCGCCGGTGACGGCTCCGATGGGCTCCCCAAGATCGACACCTTCGAGGAGCTCGTGAAGAGCCTGCTCGGTGGCAAGGCGTGCCTGAAGAAGGACACGTGCTGCGACGACTTCGCGGCCGGCATCTCGGCCTCGGGTGGCTTCACGTCGGACATCGCCAAAGCCGCGTGCTCGGCGCTCATCCCGCTCGCGGCCGACCAGCTCGGGAAGTTCCTGGAGGGCCTGGACGTCCAGACGGGCGACTCGTTCACCATCGCGACCGAGGCCACGGGCTGCACGTGCGAGGACCAGGACTCCAATCTGTCCATCGACGCGTGGGGCACCCCCGGCAAGCCGTGCAAGTGGGACACGACGCTCAAGATTTCTACGTACACCCAGCAGATCAAGAACGATTTTTGGGGAACGAAGCAGCAGTAGCCCCGCTGGCTGGTGACGTCCGCCGCAGCCTCTCTGCCTCCGCGGCGGACGCGCCAGTGCGACTGGGCGTGATCTCCAACCCGTTCTCGCGGACCAACGCGCGGACGCGGCTCTACCAGCGACTCCTCCCGCAAATCCTCGAAGACCGTGCCGACGCCCGTGCGACGCGGAGCCTCCCCGAGCTCGACGCGGCGCTCAACGATCTGCTGTTCCACCGGGGTGTGAACGTGCTCGGGCTCAATGGCGGCGATGGGACGCTGCATCTCGTCGCCAATCGGCTGCTGGCGCTCCGCCAACGAATTCGGGAGGCGCATGGCCTCGACTGGCCCTTGCCCAAGTTGCTCTTCCTCAATGGTGGGACGCTGAACATCGTTGCCCGCGCGACGGGCACCAAGGGACATCCGATGCGCACGGTCCGGGCGTTCATGCACGCCGCCCGACGCGCTCGCAGGCACGTGCAGGTTCCGCTGTCGCACTTCCGGACGCGCCACCTCGGGGTCATCGCGGTGGACGCCGAAGGCACGCCGACGCGCTACGGCTTCGTGTTTGGGAGCGAGATCGTCGCCAACGCGATCGAGCTGTACTCGCACTTTGGCGAGGGCTATGGCGGCCTGGCGCGTCTGCTTTCGGAGGCTAGCGTCGGCTACCTGCTCAACACTCGGCTCTGGCAGGAGCACGGCTGGAAGCTCGACGCCCCGAAGTCCGATGCGCGCGTCGACGGCGTGGTCGTTGCGCCCTATCTCTGCGCTGTGGCCACGACGATTGAGCTCGGACTTCTCCGAGGCCTGCTCACGGCCATCGCCGTTCCCGAGACGCTCGATGGCATGGCCGTCAAGGTCATCTGCGAGACCGACAAGGGCCGCGTGCTGGCGCTCATCCCGCGGCTGATGGTCGGCGCTCCGACCGACGGCGTGCTTGACGTCCCTGAGGCGCGGCGGCTCGAGCTCTTTGGCTCGTATACGCTCGACGGTGAAGCATTCCTCGATCGACGGCCCTCGGCCGCTCGAACGCGGGTCACCGTCTCGCGCGCGAACGAGACCATCGAGGCCATCGCGCTGTGAAAGACGTCGCCGCTTTCGGGGTCTACGTGCACTTCCCGTTCTGCACCTGGAAGTGCAACTACTGCGACTTCAACGTCGTGGCGATCCGGTCGATCCCCGAGGACCGGTACGCGGACGCCATTGTTTTCGAGGCGCTGCACCGACTTCCGGAGCACGCAGACCGGCGATTGATGACGGTGTACTTGGGTGGCGGTACGCCGTCGCTGTGGAGCCCTGCGCACGTCGGCCAGGTTCTGGCGGCCATCGAAGCGTTGGCCGGCAATGCGGCGCTCGAGGTGACACTCGAGCTGAACCCCGCCGAGGCCACGCCCGAGCGCTTGCGCGGATTTCGAGACGCTGGAGTCACGCGCGTCTCGGTCGGCGTGCAGGCGCTCGACGACGCCCTGCTCCCCGTCATCGAGCGCCGTCATTCGGCCGCCGAGGGGCTCCTCGCCGTTCGGAACGCGCTGGCAGCGGGCTTTGGGTCAGTCACCGCGGACCTGATGTTCGGTCTTCCGGGGCAGACGGGCGACGGCTTTCGAACGGCGCTGCAAACGCTTGGCGAGACGGGTGTGCCCCACGTCAGCCTCTATGACCTCACGGTGGAGCCGCGCACGCCCTTTGCGCGCCTCGTCGACCGTGGGCGGGTCACCTTGCCCGACGAGGACACGGGGGTCGCGATGTGGGCGTTGGTCGACGACACGCTGCGACCCTTCGGGCTCCTGAGGTATGAGCTGTCGAACTTCGCCCAGCCTGGCCATGAGAGCCTGCACAATGGCGGTTATTGGGTGGGCCGGCCCTATCTCGGACTGGGTGCCGGCGCACACTCGATGCGGGTCGCGAACGGCGACGACCCGGTCGGCACCGCCGTCGTTCGAACCACGAATCGACGCTCATGGATGGCGTACCTAGCGGCGGTGGAGGCCACTGGCAGCGCCGTCGGCTCCGATGAGGTCCTGGACCGCGACACGCACGTCCGAGAGCGGCTGTTCACGGGACTTCGGCGACGCGATGGCGTCTCGCTCTCCGCGATGGCGCGCGAGCTGCGCGTTCCCGTCCTCGAGCGCTACGGTCCGACGATCGCTCGGCTCGCAGCGCGCCGGCTCGTGGAGTTCGACGGGGACAGGCTTCGCTTGAGTGACTCCGGCCTCGTCTTCGCCGACTCCGTCGCAGCCGAGTTCTTCTAGCATTCAGCGTGCGGTGTTCGAATCTCTTGACTTCGATCGCAGGGTCCTCTATGAGGCCCCCGCTTTTTTGAACCCAAGGGACGAACACCGACCGGCGCCACGGCGCGCACTTGATGAGGATGACATGCGGAAGTTGATGAATCTCCAGCGGTTGATGATGAGCGGCAGCGTCTCGCTGCTTGGCGTGCTCGCGATGGCCTGCAACACGGCCGGCGGCTCGGGCGCCAAGGGCTGTAACCTGGACAGCGAGTGCGGCACGACGGAGTACTGCAAGAAGTCCGGCGGAAAGCCAGGCGGCAAGGCGGACTGCGCTACGGACTGCCTCAAGCTGTGCGCTCAGCAGGGCGCTCCGAAGGAGATCTGCGAGGCACAATGCAGCGGTGCGTGTGGCAGCAGCGCTGGCGGCACGACGGGCGGCACGACTGGTAGCACGACGACCACGGGCGACACGACGGGCGGCACGACCGGTGGCACGACCGGTGCGACCACCGGCGGCACGACCGGCGCGACGACGGGCGGCACAGGTGGCACCACTGGCGGCGTCCCAGGCGGCACAACCGGCGGCGTTCCCGGCGGGGCCACGGGCGCGACGACGGGCGGCACCAGCGGCGGGGCGACGGGCGGTACGGGAACGGGCGGCAGCGCGACGGGCGGTTCGACTGGCGCACCGGCGAAGTCTGGCGTGTGCACGGCCAAGCCCACGGGGACGGGCGGAGCGACCGGCGGCACGGGCACGGGCGGCACGGGCACGGGTGGTACGACCGGCGGCACGGGCGGCGTTCCAGGCGCGACGACGGGCGGGACCACCGGAGCGACGGCCGGCGGGACCACCGGAGCGACGACGGGCGGAACCACGGGCGCGACCGGCGGGACCAGCGGCGGGACCACCGGCGGAACGACCGGAGGCGGCGGCGGCTGCCTCGGCGACTTCTCGCTCGGACAGGGCGTCTACGTCACCGACCCGATCACGATGGGCCAGGCGTGCAACAACGACAACGCGCCGACCAACTGCCACAAGGCGTGGATGAAGGCCCAGGGCAATTGCGTCTGCATCGCACCATGCAACAGCGAGCTGCTCGGCAAGGCGTGCACGACGGACGGCTCGTTCGTCTGCCAGAACATCAAGGCCACGAACGCCGGCGAGAATGGGGGCCATTTCTGCGTCAAGAAGGACTGGAACGTCTGCCAGGCGGGCGGTGGCGGCACGACGGGGAGCGGCACCACGTCGGGTGGCGGCTCGACGTCGGGTGGCTCGACGTCCGGTGACACGACGGGTGGCGGGTCCACGTCGGGCGGGTCCACCTCCGGTGGCTCCACCGGCAGCGACTGCGCCCCCAGTGACGCGCCGTGCGAGACCGACAACTACTGCTGCTCGGGCACCTGCTCGTTCGGCAAGTGTTTCTAACCGTCAATCCGGGGTAATGACTGCGCACGGGGTGCCAAACAGCGCCTCGTGTGCGGCTCCTGCGCGTAACGTGAGCCACGCGCCCACGTTCGCGCCCTCTGCCTCCATGGCCTGCGCCAGCGCGACCGCCAGGTCCAGCTTGGGCAGGCCCGATTCCAGAATCCCAGCCTCGTCCATCACCGCGCCGACCGCCAAGGCGGTGGCCGTCGCGTAGATGAAGCTCGAGCGCATGACGGCGAGCGCGATGACCTGCCGCGCATGGAGCCAGGCCTCCTGCGAGTCCTCGGTCTGGAGCTCGCACAGGTACGCGGAGGCCTCCTTCGCGATCCGGTGGAGCAGGCGCTCGTCGCGGTCGGGGAAGCGATCATAGAGGAGGCGCGGAACGGCGAGGTCTTCGCCGTCGACTTGATGCTGCAGCTCGTGCCGGGTCGTTCCTGCGACATGGAGCCGCACGAGGGTCTCCTGCGTGGGGCCACCCTCGGTGAAGAGCGTCTGCCGCAGGCGACCGCACGCGGCGTCCGCCTGGCGCGCCTGGGGACCGCCCGTGAGCATCGCGAGGCCGCAGGTGTCGGGCGCGTGTAGCGAGCCCAGATCCTCGCGGGACTCGCGCTCGATGGCGCCGACATCGACGACCGCAAACGGCTCGTCGGGACGTACGTAGCCCAAGCGCGAGGTCGCGACATTGACGTGGTCGATGCGTCGCACGTCGAGGACCCCATACCGCCTTTGGCCGGCGCGAAAGTGGCGGACCCTCTCGACGCGATACGACAGCAGCAGTGTCACCGGGCGCCACGGTCCCCCGGTGCGCTGAGCTTCGCGATCGCGGATCTCGTAGTACTCGGGCTCGACGTAGAACGGGAGGCCCGTGCGGCGGAGTGCGCGGTTGACGCGGCCCACGCGGTCCGACCAGAGCTCACCGTAGAGATCAACGGCATCCAGGCCATTGACCAAGGTCTTGAAGGCCTCTCCCAGGTCCGGATCGAGGGTCCGCGCGCGCTCGGCCAGGTCTTGACCGTGTGCGCGCAGGCGCTGGGTCGCGGCTCCGGACGGCTTGCGCTCCGCGACTGCCTCCGTACGTCGAGCGAGCAGGACGCCGAGCTGTGGCACGGCGCGTTCGAAGAATCGGACGGCCTCGTCTGGCGGAGGCTCGCGCATCACGAACTCGAGCTCTGGTCCGGGACGAGACAGCGTCAATATGAGGGGAAGGGCGATTCCGGCGACTGCCAGGGCGACCCCACAGGCGGTCCGAACGGCGAGCGACGGCCGCGGGTCCGCAAGGCCGGGCTCCGGGTCCGCGCGCTCGAGCCACCGGAGGCGCGTCGCGTGGTCGTCGGGTCCCGGGAGCTCGTCTTGCAGCTCAGTCACACGGCGCCGGACGAGCCACCGCGTGGTGACCCCTGCATTGCGCCGAGCGTGGTCCAACACGCGCACCTCGGGCGAGGCCACCGCGGCTCGAAGCGCGTCACGCAACAGCACGTCTCGCAGGAGCAGCGACCGCGGTGGGACCGACGGCAGCGACGGCTCGAGCAGGTGCCGCAGCAGCGCGTCCAGGCCGTCCACGAAGAGGCCGACGCACGCGCTGAGCCAGAGCGTGCCCCGAAGCTGCATCAGCATGGTGGTGCCGACGCCATCGCCGCCGGAGATCGCGAACGGGACCAAGGATAAGACGCCCGCCGACGGCAGGATGACCACCGCGGCGCGGCCAGCCTCTCGGCCCGAGTCGCCGCGCAGCAGGGCATGCAGCGCGATCCCTGCGACCAGGAGGGGCAGGGCGCCGAAAATGCCGCGATCGAAGGCCAGCAGCGCCGCCTTGCCGCTGAGCGCACCAAACGCGCCGCCGAGGGACTCGACGATGTCTACGAGCAGCGGTCGTCCCCGCTGCGTGACCGCAAGCTCAGACAGTGAGAGCAGCGCTCCGGCTCCGAGCAGCACCGTGGCGAGCGGTCGGAGCCCGGAGATCGGCCCCAGTCGGCCACCCACTCCCATCGCGACGAAGCCCGCCATCAGCGGCCACGGGGCTCGGCCGAGATAGCCGAGCGCGCCCGACAGCAGGCCCTCGCGAGCGAGCGGCGCGGTGCTCACGGTCAGGGCGCCGCCGACGGCGAGCACGAGCGCCGCGACGCCTAGTCCAAGACGGGTCAACCCAGGCCACAGCGACACGCCGAAAAGCATCAGGCCGGCGACAGGCGCCACGATGAGCGGGACAGCGTCTGCGAGGGGGAGGGTGCTCCAGAGGTCCCACAGGAACAGCCCCCGCGAAAGCGAGGGCGCGACGGGCAGCACGGCGGAGAGCAGCAACGCGACCGACCAGGCGCGGAGGGCCACGTCGTGCGGCGCCCGCGCCAGGGCCTCGTGGCTGGGGCCGAGCGCCGGGACGGTCATTGCGTCCAACGAAACCGCACGACGGCGCGCTCGGAGACCTGCGCGTCGGTCGGGTCCGCGCCTCGGACGGTGAGATAGACGGCGTCTGTCTTGCGAGACCAGCCGGCGAGGTGCGTCCGCGGCTGAAGCTCGAGCGCGGCGACCCGATTTCCCGAGGCGACGTCCAGCACTACGAGGCCCGGCTCTGGTCCCACCGTGGCCGCGACGCGGCGGCCATCAGGGCTCACGACGACGTCCAGCGCATCGAGGCTCCCGACGCGCGTCAGCGCCCCGGTGCCGAGGTCGAGGAGCGACAGGTCTGGCGCATGATGCGAGCCATCGAGCGCATTGGTCACGAGCAGGAGTCGAGCTGCGCTCGGGTCGCCAGCCAGAGCGCGCACGAGCGGCACCTCGGCGTCCGGAGCGAGCTCGCGGGGCCAGACCCGTGACGGCGGCCCGCCACTCAGTCCGATGCGGACGACGTGGCGCGGATCGTCGCCCGTCTGGCGCAGCAGCGCGTAGGCGTCTCCACCGCCGGCCGCGAAGGTGGGCAGGCTCATGGACTGGAAGCCACCCGGGACGAGCGTGCGTGGCGGGCCCCCGCTGACGTCTACGATGTCGAGCGACGCCACGCACTGGCGACAGCTGCGCCGCCAATGGAGCACGTGCGCCTCGTCCGGCGTCGGCAGCGGGCTGCTGAGCGTGTGGCCCTTGGGGACCGCGAGCAGCACGCGCGCCTCCGGTGGACTCGCAGTCTTCAGCCAGAGCAGCTCCTGACCGCGGCCAAAGCGATCGACCACCGCAGCCACGTGCGCTCCCGAACGGCTCATGCCCGGAAAGCTATAGAGGTTGTGCGCCTCGAGCAGCGTGCGGCGAGCTCCTTCCGCCTCGACGACCTCGAGCGCGTCCGAGGTCTCGTCGACCGTCAGCTCCCGCTCGTTGGCGCGCAGCCACACCTCGCGGCGCTCCAGCAACAGCACCGGACGACCTTCGGCCGTCTCGCCCACGAACGCCGCGTCCTCGTCTGTGCGCGAGATGCGCTCTTCGTTTGGCCGTGGCGTCTCTTGGTCCCGTGCGCGCTCTTCGAGTAACGCCGTTTGGCGGGCGACCAGCTCGAATGCTGGCTTGATGGCGCCTTGCGCGAACTTGGTCTCCGAGGCCGCTGCCGCCTGCTCCGGTGCCAACAAGGTCAGGCTCGGATGCGCGACGATCGCGGCGACGACCTGCGTCGCGACTCGCTCCGGGAGCCACTTGGCGAGGGCCTCCAGGGCCGCGTCTTCCGCCTCGGAGACCCGGAACAGCGGACCGACCCCAACGATGCGCGTGGCCTCGCGACCGGCTCCCTCGACGGTGAGCGTGAGCTCGACGCGCAGCTCGGCCTGCTCGCCGACGGGCAGTGCCCGCCGCTGCGTCACGACGAGGCGACCACGCACGAGCGCACCGGCCCGCAGCGCGCGCGCCGCGACGCCGAGGTCGCCCTCGGCGTCGATGACGGACTCCAAGACCGCCGGATCGCCCACATCGAGGACGTCCAGGCCGAGTTGGAGGCCGATCTCGCGCAGCGCGTCGGTGAACGCAGCAGACGCCGTGCCCTGAGCGCCCCACCAGCGGCCAACCTCGCCGTCGCTCGTGACGGTCTCGAGCGCGACGAGGACCCGCGTCGGGATGGGCTCGGGCGCGCGCCGTAGCAACCACGTCGCTGTCAGTGACGCCACGAGCACCAGCGCCACGGCAGCAGCGATCCATCGGAGGCGCCGCCGCGGACGCGTCAGGCTGGCTTCGAATGGCTCCACGCCGCCGAAGTCTGAATCGAACGCCCGCTCGCGATCCACCAAGGCCTCAGACGGGTTGACAGCCCTCCAGTCGGATGCTACAGGGCGCGCGCCAACTGGGAAGGGTCTCCCGTGCTCGAATCATTCTTCCATCAGCAAGGCTACTCGGTCGCAAAGGCAGCGCTGGTCGACCTCGACCTCAGCATGCCGTTCATGGCCGGCCTCTTCCTCGTCCTCTTCGTCATCTTGTCGAAGACGCTGGCCGAGCCGTTGCTCCAGGTGTTCGACCGCCGCCATGCGCTCACCGACGGCGAAAAGGCCGCAGCGGTAAGCGCCGTCAAGCTCTCCGAGGCGCGCATTCGCGCCTATGAGGAGCGCATTACCGAGGCCAAGCGTCACGCCCTCGACGAGCAGCAGAAGATTCGGCACGCGGGTCAAGCGCAGCAGCAGGAGCTGCTCGAGACCGTGCGCGTGGAGACCGCCGAGGAGTCCGCGAGGGGTCTGGCGGATCTGCGTGAGTCCGCGGCCGACGCGACCGTTAGGCTGGAGGCCCTGGGCAAGGAGCTCGGCGAGCGCATCGCCACGAAGCTGCTCGGAGGTGCCGCATGACGGCGACCACGCTGGCGTTGGTCTTGGCCGGTGGCGAGCACCATGGCCCGTCGCTTCAGATCGAGGGCTTCTACGCCATCAACTTCGTGCTGTTCATCGGCATCCTCGTGTACTACCTCAGGAAGCCCCTCTCGGAGCTCGCGGCCACGCGCAAGAAGAAGATCATGGCCGACATCGATGAGGCACGGCGGCTGCGCCAAGAGGCCGAGAAGACGCTCGCGGAGTACGAGGCGCGTCTGGCCAACCTCGAGGCCGAGATGCACGACATCGTCGCCGAGGCCAAGCGCATCGCGGAGCACGAGAAGCAGCGCGTGCTCGCCGAGGCCGTGCTCGCGGCCGAGCGGCTGCGCCAGGACGCCAAGTCGCGAATCGACGGCGAGCGTTTTCGGCTAGAACAAGAGCTCAAGAAGAAGGCGGCGGAGCTGGCGCTAGAGATCGCCGACCGGCTCGTGCGTGAGCGCATGACCGAGACCCACCGCAAGCAGATGGTCGCGAGCTTCGTGACCGAGGTCGAGAAGATGGAGGGCACGCTGTGAGCGCGTCCAAGGTCGCCCGCCGCTACAGCAAGGCGCTCGTAGGACTCTGTAACAAGGACAAGAGCCACGAGCTCGTGGCCAAGGACTTGGACAGCGTCAGCAAGGCGCTCCACGACAACCCCACGGTGGCCGACGCGTTGGCGAGCCCGACGGTCGACCTCGGCGTCAAGGCGCGCGTGCTCGAGGAGATCAGCAAGAACCTCGCGCTGCGCCCACTGACCAAGAGCTTCCTGCTCTACGTCAATGAGCGCGGCCGCACCGTCGAGATTCCGGGCATCACGGAGGACTTCAAGTCGCGCCTCGACGGCCTCTCGGGCCGCATCCGCGCTGTCGTCACGTCCGCCACGCCGCTCTCGGTGCTCGACGCCACACGCCTCAAGGCGGCGCTCGAGCGCGCCAGCAAGAAGAAGGTCCTCGTCGAGACCCAGGTGGACGCGTCGCTCATCGGCGGCCTCGTCACGCGCATCGACAACCTGGTGCTCGACGGCTCCGTCAAGTCCGAGCTCAAGCGGCTTCGCGCCGAGCTCATGGACGTCATCCACTAGAACGCGAAGACCAGCACCGCAAGCCCACCCGAGGACACAGGCATGAGCCAGATCAACGTCGCAGAAATCAGCCGCATCCTTCAGCAGGAGATCGAGTCGCACGGCAAGAAGGTCGACGTCCAAGAGACGGGGACCGTGCTGTCGGTCGGCGACGGCATCGCCCGCATCTACGGCCTCGAGCGCGCCATGGCCGGCGAGCTGCTCGAGTTCGACCACGGCGTGCAGGGCATGGTGTTGAACCTCGAAGAGGACAACGTCGGCGCTGCGCTCTTCGGCGAGGACTTCAAGATCAAGGAGGGCGACACGTGCCGCCGCACGGGCCGCATCGTCGAGGTGCCGGTCGGCGACGAGCTCCTCGGTCGCGTCGTCAACGCCATCGGTCAGCCCATCGACGGCGGCGCGCCCTTCCAGAACGCGGATCGCCGGCGCGTCGAGATCAAGGCGCCCGGCAT
>SXGT01568548.1_pt1 | contig 39275 bp, 48 predicted proteins | sample 3176221 | NCBI WGS metagenome assembly SXGT01 (sample SAMN11356862, study PRJNA531348) | freshwater metagenome | isolation source: freshwater sample F1-120 | place: China: Fuxian Lake, Yuxi | collected 2017-12-25 | reverse complement strand
CCACGGCGCGTTCCTCATCAACAAAACGACGCCACCCAGGTAAGGCCATTCAACGACACCCTCGGTGGCACGACGACGAGTCGATCGAGACCAAGATCAAGATCAGGATCAAGATCAGGATCGAGATGTTCATAAAGAGCGCAAAACCTTTCTCACAGACAACGAGAAGAGAGAAGGAGAGAGGGAGAGGAGAAGGACGATCAAGAAGGACGCGCAAGGGAGGAGATCTGACGTCCAAAGACGTGGTGGAGAGAGTGAGAGAGATGCGAAATGATCGACCAGTGCGCCGAGCGTTTGGAGAGGAGTTCCATGAGAGTTCTGAGGACGACGCAAAGACGATCAAAGAGACCAGAAGCCTTCTTCTCCACGAGTCCCAGGTTCATGCAGGAGACGCTCTGCATCGAGGGGGACTCGACGATGGCCTCAAAAGAGTCGTTGATCTCGACGATCTCCATGATGGACTGAAGGACGAGAGGATTGTTGAGGAAGCAACACGTTTGGGACTTGTCGAGAAAGTGGGAGTGGGCCTCTTGGAACTCTTCGCAGGCGCTTGCGGATGGTCGGCGCGCCGTAGTCGCATGCGCGCAACTGCTTCCACTCGACCTTGTAGCCCAGTCGGCGCAGACGGCCGACGAAACGCTGGAAGGTCTCGCCCTTGCGGTCGGGATCCGGAAACCACTCGCCATCGATCATCTTGAGCGGACCCCAATCCTGAAATTCCTCGACGTTCTCCAGCATGATCACGCGCGGGCGCTGCTCGCCCGTGGCGGACGCCCATTTGCAGACCACCCAGGCCAGGCCGCGGATGCGCTTGGACACGGGCTTTCCGCCTTTGGCCTTGCTGAAATGCTTGCAGTCCGGCGATGCCCATAGCAGGCCGATCTGGCGCTTGCCGAGCGCCGCGCGCGGATCGACCGCCCACACGTCCTCGCGGATGTGCACTGTGTGGGGGTGATTGACGGCGTGCAGCGCCAGCGCCTCGGCGTTGTGATTCACGGCAATGTCCACCGGACGGCCCAGCGCGGCCTCGATGCCAGTGGATGCGCCGCCGCCGCCGGCGAAGCTGTCGACGATCAGTTCATCGATGTCGAACACGAGCTGGCTCACTGCGTACTCCGGTTCAGCGTGACGATATGGGGAGCCTGCGACCGGCGCTGCAGGAACCCACGCAGCTCCAGATAACGCACCGCGCGATCAACATCCGGCGCGCTGATCTCGTCGGCGCTTGCGGTGTCGTACCAATATCCATGCGGAGCGCGACCTGCGTGCTCGCACTCACACTCGATGTCGCTGGCGGCTTTGTCATCCGCGATCAGCAAGGCGAGGTCGATCAGATCCTGGTGCGGTGTCATTGCGCGGTGCCCGTCTTAATGACGCGTCTGCTCGTGCCGTCGGCATCGCAGCGGATGCCCTCGGTCCAGATGGCAATGCGGTGCTGCGTGACGTCCTTGCCCTCGTCCAGCAGGTGGGCGCGGATCTCGGCAGGGGAGTAGCCCCGGCGCGCGAGCAGCTCGGCTCGCAGGCGCCACTCCATCGGATAGAGGGATTGCTTGCGGCGCGGGGGTTGGTGGCTCATGCGCTGCCCCGGTCGGTCACGGCCACCACCACCGGCAGGCGGGCGCCCTTGGGCACAGCCGGGAACTGGGCGCTGAGCACGCGCAGGCCGAGATCTTCGCCTTCGGCGTGCAGTGCCACGATCTCGGCGTCCGCCGGCAGATTGCGTACGCGCGTTTCGCCGCGCATGACGCGGGCGAGCTGCTCGCGGGTGATGAGGAACACCTTGGCGCAGCCGCTCATGCGCAGCCCCGGCCGACCTGGCCCTTGTCACGCGCGCTGGTGAACTGCTGCCACGGAACCCAGCCCTGCTTGCAGTAGAAGCCCCAGCGCCGATAGACCGGGCCGGTAATGAAGAGCGTCCAGCAGTTGGCGCTCGGTTCAATGATCAGCCGGTGGCGGTGATGGCCGAAACGGAAGGCCCACTCGCCAGCTTTGCGTCGCACGTCTACCCAGTGGCCGGGCACGTAGTCGAAGCCGTTGGCCTGGTGCTGATTGAGCGGCACGCGTTCGGTGTAGCGGCCACGCAGTAGGATGCTCAAATTGCACCAGGGGTGATCGTGCAGCGCGCGGTCGTCGTCGCTGTGCAGGAACTGGTGCAGGTAGAGGTTGAAGATTGGGTTGCGCGGGATCAGCCACCAGCGATTCAGATAGACGATGCCGCTGTCCTTGTCCGCCCAGATGACGAAGTCGGGCTCTCGGTTATCGGCGAGGGCGATCAGCCACTTGGCAATGCGTTGGAACAAGCTCACGCGCGCTTCTCCTGCGGGCGGGTAGTGGAGGGCTCGATGTCGATCCAGTACTGCCCCTGCTTGGAGCGCTTGCGCTTGAGGCCGAAGAAGGCCAGCGCGACGGCGAACTCGTTGGCGTTCTCGACTGCCTCCCGCTTGTTGCGCTTTGCCCAGGTGCTGTAGGTGTTGAACAGCCACGCGGATGCGATGGCATTGCCTGGGCAGGGCTGCGTGCAGGCAGCGAGGAAGTCCCGCACCGACTGGAAGTTTGCGGGCAGCGGCTGCGCGGCCTTGCCTTCGAGCGCATCGGCCAGCCGTTGCAGCTCGGGCAGCGTCAGCTCCAGCGTGAGTTCCCACAGGCCCTGGCGCGGATCGAACTGGCGCAGCAGATCCTCGTCGGCGCCGACCACCGGCTGCGGCGCGCGCACGCAGCAGATGCGGGTGACGCCGTCGCCGTCCACCGCATCTGCGTTGGCAACATCAGCCTCGTCCTCAGACAGCATCCGCAGGCTGAGTGCAGCGGCCACGCGGTCAAAGGTGGTGCCCAGGGCCTCCGTGGCGCGGCGGTCGCAGGCCAGCCGCAGCTCGGCCATGTGGTCGCGCGCCTTTTCCATCACGGTTCGCGAGGGGCCGCTCTTGCCCTGGCCCGAGAGCGGGGCGGGGTCCATCGTCTCGCGCTGCTCGCGTCGGGCCTCGGCGGTTTCCTGCGCCTCTCGCTGCTGGCTGGCGCGATCTGTTGCCCGTGCGCGGGCACGCTCCAGCTCCGTGCGGATCAATTCGCGGTTGGGTGGGATGGGGCGATGCGCGGGCGGGTTGAAGAACTCTTTGGCGAGGCGATCTGCAGCATCCGGATCAATGTCGCGCAGCTGGCTGAGATCGTGCGCAGCATCGATCGACTGGATGTGCCCACTGCCGATCAGATCCTGAACGGGCGCCCAGAGCTTGGTTACACCGTTGATGCGGCTCACCCACGAGCGGTCGCGGCCCAGCTGGCGCGCGGCTTCTGCCACGTTGCCGTTGCAGAATGTGACCAGGCGCGGCACCGCCACCACCAGCTCCTGCGTGGTGAGATCGGCGCGCTGGATGTTCTCTACGATCTGCATGGCGAAGACGTCGATCTCGCTCAGATCGTCCCTCAGGATCACCGGCACCGCGTCCAGCTTCTCGGCCTTCGCGGCTCGCCAGCGGCGCTCGCCTGCGATGATCGTGTACGGCGCACCGGCTGAGTTGCCCGCGTGGGCGGTGCGCGCCGTCAGCGGCTGCACCACGCCTGAGACGCGAACGCTGGCGCGCAGGCGCTCGAACGCCTCTACGTCAAAGTGCTTGCGCGGCTGGTGCGGATCCGGCGCGAGCTGCGCGGGGTTGAGGTACAGCAGCGTGTTCTGCGGCGAGGTGCTCATGCGCGCTCCGATGCGGTGAGGGCCTGCAGTTGCTGCAGGTAGTGGATGACGCTGCGGCGGCGCCACTGCAGCAGCGAGGCGAAACTGCCCGCCATGCGGCCTGCGCCGACCGCCCGCTTCTCCTGGGCGAGCTTCTCGTCAGCAATGCGCTGCAGCGCGGCGATGAGTTCGGTCAGCTCCACCGGGCGAAACGGCGCGGGGTCTCGCGGCTGCGGGCGCAGCTGCTCGGCGACGGCGTTCACGCGCCGCCCCGGATGCGCAGCGTGCGGATCGGGTCGGGCGACAGGGAGCGGGTGCAGTGGACGACGGGCCGCTCGTCGTCGGTCAGCTCACGGGCCATGCGGTGATGCGCTGCGTGCCAGCGGACGCGCAACGACACGTGCAACGCCAGCAACGCGATGGCGAGCAGCAGCAGGAACAGGGCGGGGCGTTCGCCGGCGAACGCTTGGATGAAGGCCAACACGGTCAGGCTCCCGACGCCTGATCGAGCAGGGCCAGCGCGTTGCTCAGCTCGGCTTCCTGTGCCGAGAACGCCTGGCGGGCGGCGAGCGTGCGCTGGCGGTGCTCTTCATGGGCGGGGTCGTCGTAGCCGTGCTTGGCGGCAAAGTCGCGCCACAGGGCTTCGGCGGTCAGGCGCTCGCGCACCGCGCGCTGATAGAACCGGCTGGCCCGCACCACGCGGTGGAGCGCCGGGATCTCGTTGGCGGGGTCGGTAATGCCCTGGGCATGGCAGGCCTGGGCGGCCGCCAGACCCTGCGACAGGGCCTTGTCAGGGGATGAAGGGGTGGTGTGCTGCATGGCCGTTCTCACGTTTACGGTCGCATTTGCGACGCGAAGAACGATAAACGTCACGTTTATAAATGTCAAACGAAGCGTTTATTCCATGAAGATTTCCGACGGAAGGTCGTCCGGCAGGGAGGCGGCCGTGCGCCTTTTAGCAATCGGGGATGCTTAGTAGACTTGTCCCAAGCGATGTCGGCACGAAGCCGGCTATAGGGGAGGGGATGATGGCGCTACAGCCGTGCAGGGAGTGCGGGACCTCGATCAGCACTGAGGCACGGACGTGTCCACAATGCGGTGCGCGCACGGGTGACGTCGTTACCCGAGCGGCTGTGACGCTCTTAAAGGTGATCGGCTGGCTCTTTGTTTTGTCACTCGTGCTCCCGCTCGCGTACTGCGCAATCGTCGGCGGGATGGTTGGAAAAGCGGTAAGCGAGAGTGCTAAGGAAAGTTCAATCGAACAGCATCAGCCTGCGGCGCCTTCCGTAAGTTCTGCGAAATGTTCGACCGCCAAGGTCGAGGTGCGGAACGTGCGCATGCGGGTCAAGGATCCGTGCACGACAACGAGCTGCGCCCAGCTTGTGATCACTGGCGAGATCTTGCACTCATGCCCAGCACCGACCGGCGTGCAGTTGAAGGTGACGGCGCGCGCGAAGAATGGTGATGTCGTAGCAGTGAGTTCGCCGTGGCCGGCGAGCGTCAACAACATCGCGCCGAATCGGCCCTACGCCTTCGACTTGACGGGCAATATCGACTATGACCCTTCGGTCGATACCATCGAGATCGAACCGCAGCGGGTAAAGACTTGGGGGGAGTGAGCTACAGGCGGCGGGTGTTCCAGGCGAGGATCACGCGGCCGTGAACGCTCAGTAGCGGCATGTTCTCGATGGAGATGTCCCAAGGCTCGTTTTCGTCACGATTGTGAGAAAGCACTCGTAGGCCGGCTCGCGGAATCCGCTGAAGTCCCTTGATATAGAACTTGCCGTCAAAAGTGAAGGCGTAGACCGCGTCGAGTTCCACGTCCTTCACGCTGGTGTCGACCAGTAGGGGATCGCCGTCCGAAAAGGTGGGCAGCATTGAGCGGCCGTAACCCGTGATGATCTGAAGGGCCTTCGGATCAGAGAACGTGCATTGCTTGCGCAGTTCGCTAACTCGCGCGGTGACGTATTGCACAACGTCGATGTGATCGGGCGGATAGTTGCCATCTCCCATCGCGCCCGCAACCGCAAGTTGTGGAATCTGGATCGATCCGGTGTCAGCGAGCATTGTCGCGAATGCAGGCGAGACTTCGCGTAGCCCGCCCGCTGAGTGCTGCGCCATCTGCGACCTGACGCGGTCAGATTCGTCCGCTGACACCTGGCCGCGAGCCTTCCAGCCATTCATGCGCTGAGAAGTGACGCCAAAAATCCGCGCGGCATCTGCCGGACGTAGGGCGTTTGCCCGCATCCACCGCTCCACTTCGCTGAACTCGACTCTAGCCATAAACAGATTGTTTACAGGCCAGTGCAGCCACGCAACAAACGAAGCGTTTGCAAAGTGTAAATATGACGTTTATGCTTTCTGCATGGACGCTTTGCGGAAGGCTATCGGCTGTGTGGGATCTGGCTCGGAACTGGCACGTCGCCTCGACGTGGTGCCGATGACGATCACGCAATGGAAAAAGCGAGGCCGGGTCCCGGCAGAGCGCTGCATCGCAATCGAGCGCGTGACTGGTGGTGTCGTCACACGCTACGACCTGCGGCCCGACGTTTACGGTAGCTCGCCGGCCGACGAGGCAAGGGCGGCCTGATGACAACCGTTCAGGTCCACAACCGCTCAGGGCACCGCCTTGAAGTTCAGCGCACACGAGAAGCGGGTGCTGAACGCATCCGCCTCCAACTACCTGAGCTTGGGCCCGATGGTGGGCGGATCGTTGATGGTGATCACGCTGCTGACGATGTCCGTTCCCGGCGTGATCTTGATCTGCGCGTTGACCGGAACGTCGAACTCGATGTCTGTCCCGCCTGCGGTCGTGAGGTTGAACCTCATGGCTAGCGCGTTGGCGTTCTCGATGATGGCGGGCACGCCCGCCGTCAGTTCGAAGTTGCTCTTCTTCATGTCCGGCTCCGGTTGTATGGATGGGTGGTGTAGGAACCGCCATCTTAACAACCGGATGTCCGGGCTCCAGCCAATGGATAGGGCGGCCTGACGTGTTCGTCTTCGCTGCCATCTTCGGGGCTATGTTGCTGACACTGATCGTCGGCGCGGTGCTACTGATCGACGCGCGGAAGCGGCTAGCAGCGCTCGAACGTGAATGGCCTGAGATTCGAAGCCGGGTCCGCCGCGATGCGCCGACCGTGCGGATGCTGCGGGACTGGTACACGGAACACCACGGCAGTCGCCTGACATTGCTCAACGCCCAGCCCGCGTCGCCAGTGACGCCGCCTGGTCGAGAAGTGATTCCATGACATCGATCAGTGCCGAGTCCACTGGCGTGCTTCCGCGCATTGGGTGCATTTCGTCCAGCAGCGGGTCCAGCAGTTGTGGAATGCGCTTGTGGCCCATGTGCCCTGATTGCCGCGCCGCCTCCGCGATGCGCCGTGCTTCCAGAAATAGCAGTACTTCGATCTGCGCTCCGAGCGCAGCAATTCGCTTTTCCACGTCGGCCTCCGGTGGGTGGTGTGTGTGATCGCCATCCGCACTCTAAACCTGCCGGCAGGCCGGCACCTTTTCTCCTCCCGCCCGAAGTCCCCAACCTTCGGGTGGCACCTGTCCGCCGGGCCTTTCCCCCTCGGCGGGCCTTTCTATTCGCAGTGTGTTCTGCCATGTGATCACGGTAGAGCGCAGCGAGGCACGCGCCAATGACGCGCGTTCCTCAGTTGACGCGCTCGGAGGTCATCTTCGGGCACACCAAACAGATGCTTCACCTGGCGCGGCTGTCGATGGAGACATTCGGGCAGCGCGTAGTGGAGCTGTATCACGAGCGGGTGCCGGTTCAGGCCCGCCAGATCCAGTTTCTGTCCGAAGGCGATCCGTTCAAGGTGGCGAAGGCAAACGCCCAGAAGCTTGATCGGTATATGGATGCCGCAATCAATTCGCGGCTGCCGGTGGATCTCGAAGAATCCTGGGTGCTCGCCCTGCGAGAGCCGCATCGGTCGGAATGCGTGGCAGACCTTGCGCGTGGCTACGGCCTGCTGGCCGTGCCGATCCCGTGTGGACCTGGTGCGGTCACTGACGTGCAGGCACTGGTGGCGATGACGGACGGATTCGGCCGGGCCATGCAGTCGCTCGCGCCAGCTTTGGACGATGGCGCCATCACGTCGGCAGATGCCCACCATCTTCCGCAGGCGATCGAGGGGGCCAATCACTTGATCGCCGCCGTCATGGCGGTGCGGGTGCGCCTGGAAGCCGTACAGGGCGCCGCGGGGCATCGCGCATGAGCCGTCTCGTCCAGGTGGCGAAGTGGCGAGCCCGGGGCATGCACGCGGGCATGGTGGTGCCATTCAGACGTGTTGCGCCGCTGCAGCTGTGGCACGTGCGCGTGTCGGTGCAGCGCCCCGAGTGCGCCGGTGTTGATGCTCGCGACCAGCTGCTGTTCGACGCACCGCAGGCCTGCTCCATCCGTGAAATGCACGCGGCAGTGATGGCGCAACTATCCGAGATCGTGCGCGACGGTGAGCGCGTGCGGGATGCCGAGTTTGGCTTCTACGTGAGGCAGACATGACAGCGATGGACAGCAGCTGATCGAGCCACGCGGTCACCGGCGCCGCGACACCAAGGTCAAGGGGTTGACTCACCCGCACCGGAGCAAGAAAGGGCGCACCGACGCCCGCGACATCGAATTCGCGAATGACGGTACTGGCGCGCGGGGGCAGTTCCCGGACGACGCCGGCGGTGGCTGAAGCGTCAGCCGGGGGCGCGTGGTTGAGAGCCACGTGCATGGCGCGGCCGGCATTCATGCCGGGGTCGGTCTCTACCTGCTTCCCGCATGGGGGGTAGGGGGGGCTCTGGGTCGGATTGGGTGGTGCTCTACAGGAGAGGAGATGAGCAATTTGCGCGTGAGCTGGCAGTCGGACGCGGATTTCGTCGCGTTCCTGCGGGCGTATCCGCGACGCGTCGCAGTGGCGGTGGCCTTCCAGGCGTGGCAGCGGACGCGCGCGGTGCGCCCGCCGTTGGACGTGCTGATGCGCGCCATCGCCTCGGCGGTGGAATGGCGCCGGCAGCTGGAAGGCGCTCGCCAGTTCGTGCCGGCGTGGCCCTATCCCGCGACCTGGCTGAACCAGCAGCGATGGGAAGATCAGTTCGATTCGCTGGCCGGCACGCCAACACTCGATGCGCTGCCGACAGTGGAGTCCGCCGATCAGCAGGCGCAGCGTCGGCTCGCCCAGATCGCAATGGATTGCTGGATTCAGATCCGGGCCGCCGTGCTGAAGAACGAGCAGCGTCCGCTGATGGGGTGGGGCCATGCCGCTGCGGATGTGGTTCTGAACCAGCTCGGCGGTCTGCCCATGCTGGACCGCCATCGCAATCGTCTGCCCCAGGCGCAGGCCAAGTTCCTGGCGCTGATGGACGAGGCCATGCGTTCGCCCGCGAACGCCTCCACCACGATCACTCCGCTGCGCCGCAGCGCTTGAGGTTCGCCATGCTAAACATCGACGCAACCCGCATTCGTTCGCGCGCATACAACTGGGGCCGATGGGCCAGCAGTGGAGTCGAGGATGGGCACTGCGCCAGTGTCGAACACCGATACGTGGCGCCTCGGCCGGATGGTGAGGAGGTGGTTCGCATTGCCGAAGGCAAGGTAGACGTGGACGATGCGGAGCGGTTCGAGCGCGCGGTCTGCACACTTCAGTATCCGCAGGACAAGCTGTTCATGCGGCTGATGTACTGCGAGGGGAGGCCAGCCCGTGAGATAGAGAGGAAGCTCAAGATCCCGGTTGGACTGCTGGAGGCCTTCCATCACCGTGTGCTCGGTGCCCTGATGTACCGATGCGAGCAGTTGGAGTCGATGCCCTTGCATCGCTCAATTGGAGCGACTACGCTCCGTTCCACAATTTGATCCCGCCGAAAGGTGCGTAGGGAGCCGGTAGGCTCCCACGCAGCGCCCGAAGCAAAAAGAAGCCCAGCCATCGCGCTGGGCTTTCTCGTCTCTGACCATGCCGATCGCCGCGCCTCGCCCATGCTGTCATCCAGGCTGCGGTGCGTTGGTGCGCGATGGTGGTGGTCGGTGTGCCAAGCATCTCCAGCTCGTGCGCCGGGAAGTCGACGAGCGTCGAGATCCAGCGAGGAAGAGCCTGTACGGCTACCGCTGGCAGAAGGTCAGCAAGCTGTTCCTCGCGGAACATCCGCTGTGCGAGTGCGGCGATTGCAGAGCAGCCGGCCGCATTCGCCCGGCGACGGTGGTCGATCACGTCATCCCGCATCGAGGGGATGCGGATCTGTTCTGGGATCGTGGCAACTGGTGCGCAATGGCGAAGCAATGCCACGACCGCAAGACGGCAACCGAGGACGGAGGCTTTGGTAATCGGGCGCCATCGTCGGCTCATTGAACACAGCCCGACCGGCCCGGGGGGTGGTGGAAACTTTTGACCCTTACCCCCTAGACCGTGCCCCCAGGCTAGAAACGCGTGGCGGGAAATTGGGAGGGGGGGGTATTCAGGAAAGGGGGTATGCAATTTCAGGTCGGCGCGCGCTGACCACGAGGTGAGAGATGGCTGGTGCAGTTGGACGTCCCCGTTTGCCGAGCAAGGTCCACTACCTGGCTGGCAATCCGAGCAAGAAGCCGACCGGCGATCTGCTGGATGAGTTCGCGCCAGACGTTGAACTCGCGAAGTGCCCAAGCCACCTCAAGGCGGATGCTCGCCGCGAGTACCTGCGTCTGGGCGAAGAGCTGGAGCGTTACGGGCTGATCAGCTCGATTGACCGCGACACCCTGGCGATGATCGCCACGCAGTGGGCGCGGTATGTCTGGGCGGAGAACAAGATCCGCGAGCTGAACGAGCAGGATCCGAAGGGCGAGCGCGGCCTCGTGGATCGCTCGCCAAACGGCTACAAGGTTCACAGCGTGTACCTGCAGATCAGCAACAAGGCGATCGAGGTCTACACGAAGCTGGCAGCGGAATTTGGTCTGACCCCGGCCGCGCGCTCGCGAGTGAAAGCAGGCACGCCGCAGATGCCGCTGCCCGGCATGGGTGGCGAATCCGATCCGGGCGCCGGCTTCCCGTCACTTCGCAGCTACGCGTGACCGCAGCGGTCCCCGGCAGCGCTGCGTACGTCACGTTCGCAGCGAGAGCGGAGCGTTACGCTCGCGCGGTCGTTGAAGATCGAGAGGTCGCGGGCAAGTGGGTCAAGGCGGCGTGTCAGCGTCATCTGGATGACCTGGCGCGCAGCGAATCGGAACCTGAGTGGCCGTGGGTGTTTGACCCCGAGAAGATCGGGCGCTTCTGTCACTTCCTGCAGTGCCTGCCGCATATCAAAGGCGAATGGGCGCGGCCGGTGGTCCAGAACGGCGCGATCGTCACGCCCCGGATTGTGTTGGACGACTGGCAGGTCTTCATGTGGGGCCTGCCGTTCGGATGGGTGCACCGCGAGACCGGTATGCGTCGGTTCGTCTGGGTTTATGACGAGGTCGCGCGCAAGAACGCGAAGAGCACCCCGGCGGCTGGTGTCGCGCTCTACTGCACCTTTGCGGAGGGAGAGCCGGGCGCGGAGGGCTTCAGCCTGGCGACCAAGGAAGCCCAGGCGCGCATCGTGTGGGACATGGCGCGCGCAATGGTGCGGCGCGACCTGGAGTTCCGATTGCCAAAGCCTGCAGGCTTGGGGCTGGACTCGACGCGGCGCAGTATCTACCAGCTTCACACGGACTCGAAGTACGAGCCGCTGGGGCGTGACTCGGATTCATTGGATGGGCTGAACCCGCACGTCTTCATCGCGGACGAGTTCCATGCCTGGAAGGACCGCGCGTTGTGGGACGTGATGACCTCGGGCATCGGTGCGCGAAAGCAGCCGCTTGGCTGGATCATCACGACCGCTGGCTACAACGTGGGTGGCGTGTGCTTTGAGCAGCGCGAGTATCTGAAGCGGGTGCTCAACGCCACACTGCTGCGGCACGGTGGCATGGGCTACAAGGTGACGGGCGATGCGGTCGAGGACGACCACTCGTTCGGCATGATCTTCACGCTTGATGACGATTACGCAGACGGCCGGGAGCCCGACAACTGGGCCGACGAGTCGGTCTGGAAGAAGGCCAACCCTGCACTCGGGGTGTCGGTGTCGATTGAGGAGCTGCGCACGGCGGCGCGCAAGGCGGTGGCCTCGCCGGAGTCGCAGGCCGAGTTTCGGACCAAGCGCTGCAATCAGTGGCTGGCGGCATCGAGCGACTGGATGGACATGGTCAAGTGGGACGCTGCGGCAGATCCGACGCTGTCTGAAGCAATGTTCCACGCGGAGCCGGGCTATCTCGCGCTGGATGCGGCATTCAAGACGGACCTGTTTGCGCGGATCAAGTTGTTCCGTCGAGGTGAGGACTACTACGCCTTCGGCAAGTACTGGTTGCCCGAGTCAATGCTGGATCCTGAGGAGCACCCCCGCTTCTATGCGTGGGCCAACCAGGGACTGATCCAGCGAGTGGAAGGGCAGGTGATTGACATCGAGCTGGTGCGCGCCGACCTGGTGGAGGCAGCCGCGCAGCACGATGTGCGTGAGGTTCCGTACGACCCGGCCATGCTGACCCAGTTTGCGACAGAGATGCTGGAGGCGGGATATCCGATGGTGGAAGTGCGACCGACCTTTGGCCGGTTCAGCGAGCCGATGAAGTTGTTGCAGGAGCTGGTGCTGCAGGGCCGGTTTCATCACAACGGGGACCCGGTGCTGCGCTGGATGATCAGCAACGTGCTCTGCATCCACAAGGGCGGTCTGATCTATCCGGGCAAGCTGAAGGGCAAGGAACGGACGCACAAGATCGATGGTGTGATTGCGCTGCTGCTGGCGCTGATGCGGGCGATGGTGAACGGCGAGGCTGACATGGGCGAGATCAAACAAGGATTCGTGGTGCTCTGATGTTCGACGGCCTGTTCTCCAAGTCCGAACGCCGTGAGCGCATCGAGCCGCGCCTGGGCAACATTGCCGAGGGTGAGACCGTGGTCTCATCGGACAGAGTCAAGATGCTGGACTTGTTCGGCGAGATGAATACTGCTTCTGGTGCGGCGGTGACGGACCGCACAGCGATGCGCGTTGCTGCCGTCTATGCCTGTGTCCGGCTGATCGCCGGTGCGATCGCAGGCATGCCGAAGACCTTCTACGAGCGTGTGGAAAACGGCCCGGCGGAGAAGGTGAAGCATGATTATTGGTGGCTGCTGAATGAGCGCCCGTGTTCAAGTTTCAGCGCCGCAACATTCTGGGAGTTCGTGCTGACGCAGATCCTGCTGCGTGGCGATGCGATCTGCTACCTGGTGCGAAACCGCGCCGGCGTCGTGACCGGGATCATTCCCTGGCCGCGCTCTCGGGTCGAGATCGAGCGCGTGCTGCCGAAAGATCCGAGACAGCCGGCGTACAACCGGTATTACTTCCAGGCCGATACTGGCTATTTCGGCGCCGACGAAGACGACGTGCTGCACTTCCCGGGCTTTGGCTTCGACGGCAAGTCCAGCATGTCGGTGATCCAGTGGGGCGCGCGTAACGGTATCGGCATCGCGATCCGCAGCGACGAGTTCGCTGGCAAGTTCTTCTCGCAGGGTGCTCAGCCGCAGTTCGCGCTGAAGACGACCAGCAAGATGACGCCCGAACAGCAGGAGCTGCTCCGGGCTGCGTGGGTGGCGAAGTACAGCGGCAACGGGCCCAACGGCATTCCGCTGGTGCTCACCGAAGGCGTCGACGTCAAGGAGCTCACCATGAGCGCGGTGGACGCGCAGCTGCTGGAGTCCCGGCAGTGGAACGTGGTGGACATCGCACGCGCGTTCGGCGTGCCGCCGCACATGGTCGGCGAGATGGGCAAGGCCACCTACAACAACACCGAGAACCTCGGCGCGGACGTGGTCAAGTACACGTTCGGACCGCACCTGCAGCGCGTAGAGCAGGAACTGAACATCAAGCTGTTCCGCGGCCCGCGCTTCTTCGTGAAGTGCAACCCGGATGGTCTGATGCGGGGCGATCTCAAGGCGCGCTCCGACTATTACAAGGCCGCACTGGGCGGTACGCAGTCGCCTGCGTGGATGGTCCCTAATGAAGTACGCGAACTGGAGAATCTCCCACCGCGTACTGATGGCAACACCATAGCGAAGCCCAAAGAACAGCCCGAGCCCGCTAAGCAACCAGAAGAGAAAGACGATGATCAGAAACCGCCTGTCGAAGATCGCCCAGCTGATTCGTGAGAACGCTGACCGGCCACGCGACTTCCGCGTGGCGAAGGACGGCGAGAAGGAGGCGACGATCTACGTGTATGACGTGATCGGCGGATTCTGGGGCGGCGTCAGCGCCGAGGACTATGCCCGCCAGTTGGTCGCCCTGCCGCCAGAGATCAACGGCGCGGGCGGCACACTGCACCTGCGTCTGAACACACCAGGCGGTGATGTCTTCGAGGCCCGCGCCATGATGACGGCGACACGCCAGTTCAAAGGCGAGGTGATCGTGCATGTGGATGGGCTCGCGGCTTCCGCCGGCACCAGCCTGATGATGACCGGCAAGCAGATCAAGATGGCGCGCGGGGCTCGCATCATGATCCACAAGGCCTGGACCTTCATGATGGGCAATGAGGAGGATCTGACCGCCGAGGCCGCTGTGCTCAAGGGCATTGATGACGAGATCGTCCAGGACTACAAGGGTCGTACCGGCAAGTCCGAGACGCAGCTTATGGACTGGATGAGGGCAGAGACCTGGTTCAACGCGGACGCCGCGAAGGAAGCCGGGTTTGTTGACGAAGTGGTCGAGACCACCGCCAAGACCGAGAACCGCTGGAATCTCAACGCCTACAGCAACGTCCCCAAGGAACTGCTGGAGGACATCAAACCGAATCAGCCGCGTGTCGATCGCGCGGCGCTCGAACGCCGCCTGCGGCTGTTCGAGTCTCAATCTGCGTAAGGAAGTCCGACCGCAGTCACACGCCGCCGAAAGGCGGTTTTTTATTGCCGGCGATTAGTCAGAGGAAATAGTCATGACCACCAAGATGTTGCAGTCCCGCTGGGCGATGCTCGCGCTAATCGGCGTGTGCATTGCCATTCTCACTTCCTTCGACGCCAGTGCAGGTGTCGGGGCCATGACCCACCTGGGGGGTATCGACCCGCTGGCCGCCAGTGGCATCGGCGCCGGACTCATGGGTCGCTTGACGATGCAGCAGATGCGCGAGAAGCGCAACGACCTGAGCAAGGAAACCCGCAACCTGCTCGACAAGAACACGCACGCCGAGTGGAACGACGACCACCAGAAGAAGTACGACGAGAATCTGGCTGAGATCGAGCGGCTGGACAATGCACTGGATCGTGAGCAGCGCATTCTCGACCTGGATGCGGAGAAGAGCTTCCAGGCGCGTGGCGGCAAGGAACAGGAACTGCCGGAGGGTAGCGTCAAGAAGCTGCACGACACCTGGCTGCGTCGCGGCGACAAGGCCATCGACGAGGAAGGCTGGGCCACGCTGCGCCAGAACACGATGAGCACGACCACGCCGTCCGAGGGTGGTTACACCGTTCCGCGTGAAATGGCAGGCACCGTTCTCGACGCGCTCAAGGCGTATGGCGGCATGCGCGAAGTTGCGACCGTGATCCGCACCGAGAACGGCCGCGCGATGGACTTTCCGACCTCCAACGGCACGACGGAAGAGGGCGAGATCATCGCCCAGAACGATTCGGCCACGGACGCTGATCCGAGCTTCGGCACCAAGGCGTTGAACTCGTTCAAGTACAGCTCCAAGGTGATTGTCGTCCCGATCGAGCTGTTGCAGGACTCGGCGGTGGACATCGAAGCGTTCGTGCGAGGCCGCATCCAGTCGCGCCTCGGCCGCATCACCAACAAGCACTTCACCATCGGCGCTGGCACCACCGAGCCGTTCGGTATCGTCACCGCCTCGACGGCCGGCAAGACCGGTGCTGTCAGCGCGACCCCGGCGATCACGTACGAGGACCTGCTGGACCTGGAGCACTCCGTGGACCCGGCCTACCGCCTGGCGCCGCAGTGGATGATGAACGACCAGACGGTCAAGCTGATCCGCAAGCTGAAGGACGACCAGAACCGCCCGCTGTGGCTCCCCAGCTACGACGGCGGCATCCGCGGTTCGCGCCCGAACGAGTTGCTGGGTCACGTCGTGAAGATCAACCAGCACATGGCGACGCCTGCTGCAGCGGCGAAGTCGGTGGTGTTCGGCGACTTCACGAAGTACGTCATCCGCGACGTGATGGAAGTCACGCTCTTCCGCTTCACGGACAGCGCCTACGCCAAGAAGGGCCAGGTGGGCTTCCTCGCCTGGATGCGGGCGGACGGCAACCTGATCGACGTCGGCGGCGCGGTGAAGCACTTCGTTCACGGCGCGGCGTCCTAAGCGGGACGGGCCTCAAGCGGAGCGTGATGGGGCGGCGCGAGCCGCCCCATCTTCGTTGCAACCATCGGAGCGGGGCATGGCAAAGAAGAATTCCAACGCGTCGGCGTCAGCAGCCGGCAATGACACGGCTGCTGACTCGGGCGCGGACTCCATGCCGACGGCCGGTGCTGACACTGTCAGCACTGGCGCTGGAGGCGAGACTATGGTCGAAGGTGCCACCACAACCACACAAGGTGACGCCACCGATTCGGCCGCAGAGAGTGCGAGCGATGCCGACGGGTCGCCGAACGCTGGCGCCGATCCCGGCGACGTAGCGGCGTCGCCAGAGTCGGAGACATATCGCGCGGTGGTGCTGCTCGATTGCTACCTGGGCAAGCTGGGCGACATCGTCGATCTTGACAGCGCCGCTGCGCACGCCGCGCAGACCGGCGGGTACATCGACACTCACCCGAACGCCATCGCTGCGGCTGAGACGGCGCGCGCGTGATCTACGTCGTCCAGGAGGCGCCGAAGGCGGAGCCGATCACGCTGGCGGACGCGCGCGCCCATCTGAATGAGCCGCCAACCCAGCACGACGCGACCATCGAGTCGGCCATTGTGGCTGCGCGTCAGCACGTCGAGTTGTGGTGCGATCGCGCGCTGATGCTCCAGACCTGGCTTGCCGTCTGTGACGCCTTCCCGGCGACGATTGAACTGCGTGGTGGTCGGGTCAAGGAGGTCGTCAGCGTGCAGTACGTGGACGCCGACGGCGCGCTCCAAACGCTGTCGGAGAGCGCCTACTACGCTGACACCATCCGGGATCCCGGTCGTCTCGTGCCCGTATCTTCCTGGCCAGCGACGGCGAACCGACCGAACGCGGTGCGCGTGACGTACAAGGTCGGCTATGACGACGCCACCAAGATCCCTGCGCCGTTGATCGCCGCGATCAAACTCATCGTCGGTGATCTGTTCGAGAACCGGGAATCGCAGGTGGTCGGGCAGTCCTACTCGGAGTCCGAGACCGTTTCTCGTCTCCTGACGCCCTACCGCCGCGTGGTGCTGTGATGCGCGCCGGCAAGCTCCGCCACCGCGTGGACATCGAGCGGCAGGTGCAAAGCCAGCCCGATGCAGATCGGGGCGGCCGGAGCACCCAGTGGGTGCCCTGGCTTGCTGCCGAGCCGGCCGAGTTGGTTCCGCTCAGTGGGCGAGAGTACATCGCGGCGGATGCCAAGCAGTCCTCGGTGGTGGCGCGCTGTACCGTTCGCGCGCGAACAGGGTATGAGGCCACGCTGCGGTTGCGGCACGAGGGTGTGCTGTATGGGGTGGTGGCGGTACTGCCGGACCCGACCTTTCGTCGGCACGTGTCGCTGATGCTGGAAGCCGGGCCGAGCGATGGCCGCTGAGATCGAGCTTCAGGGCCTCGCGGAACTCAGCGCGGCGCTGAAGCAGTTGCCGCGTGAACTGTCTTCGCGCAACGGCGGCCCGCTGCGGGCGGCGCTCGCGCAGGCCGCGAAGGTGATCCGCGATCAGGCGCAGGCGATGGCGCCACAGGACAGCGGGTTGCTCAAACGCGAGATCCGAATGGTGCGCGCGCGGGATCCCGGCAGCGTAGGCGCCAACGAGCAGTATCTGGTGGGCGTGCGTCGCGGTAAGCGGATCAAGTACGCCGACACCCGGGAGAACCGCCGCAAGCGGCGAGTCGGCAAGAAGTATCAGGATCCCGGCCGCGCGTACTACTGGCGCTTCCTGGAATTCGGTACCGAGCGCATGGCAGCAAGACCCTTTTTGCGGCCGGCATTTGAGGCCAAGAAAGAAGAGGCGGCGATGCGGTTCCGTGACTCGCTACGTGAGGGCATCCAGCGGGCCGTTAAGAAGGTGGCCGCGCCATGACGGCGCCCTTGGTGCCGCCGCTGTACCGCTGGCTGGTGGCGGATGCTGCAGTGGCCAATCTGGTGGGCGTCAGGGTGTATCCGGCGGGTGACGCCGAGCCGGAGGTCAAGCCGCCGTACGTGACCTGGCAGCAGGTGTCAGGGTTGCCTGAGAACTACACCGACGACGATCCCGATACCAAGGCCTTCCGCATTCAGGTGAACTGCTGGGGCAAGGAATCGGGCGACGCGGTGCATCTGGCGGAACTCGTTGATCGAGCGCTACGGCCTCACGGCCAGAAGCAGCTGGATCTGCGAGACGAGAAGGATCCCGAGACCGGGAGCTTTGTGTTCAGTATGGATTGGCTCTTCTGGCTGAACTGACGCCCATCCAGCCATTACCTGCCCGCGCGAGTGGGCTTTTTCGTTTGTGAGGACTTTGCAATGTCTACCAACAAGACTCAGGGCTTGTCGCTGTTCTTCCAGAAGGATCAGAACACCATCATCAAAGCCGGCCGCGTGGTCGACGTGAACAACTTTGGTGGCACGCGAACCCAGATCGATGAGACCGACACCGACGACACCGAGGAGATGCAGTACTCGGCCGGCCTGAAGAACCCGGGCTCGATCACGGTGAACCTCAACCAGGACTTCGACGCTGCCGCCCAGGAAGATCTCGAAGCGCTGTATGACGACGGAACCAAGGTCACATGGTTCCTCGGCCTGTCGGATGGCACAGCGGTGCCCACGGTGGCGAGCGGCGTGTTCACGGTCCCGGACACGCGCACCTTCATCCAGTTTCAGGGCTTCATCGCGGACTTTCCGCTGAACTGGGCGCGCAATGACATTGGCCGCGCGACGATGCAGGTTCAGCGCTCGGGCACGCGCACCGTGCACCGCAAGGCCTGACCATGAGCGCTGAACTCAAGGCTGCACTGGCAGCACTTCAGGCCGAGCCGCCCATCCGCAAGGAAGTCCTGGTGGGCGGGCGCCCGGTGCCGATCTGTCTGCGGCAGATGTCTGTCGAGATGGCCGAGTCCGTCTATCAGCCTCTTCGCGATGCCAGCGGCATGATCCCGCCGGAACGCCGTGCCGAGATGGTGCGCGGAATGATCGCGGCCACGGTTGTCAATGAGCAGGGCGAGCGCCTGTTCACCGTGGACGAGATTGTGGCTTGGCCGAATGCCCTGTTCGCGAAGGTCAACGAGTTGACGATGGACGTCAACGAAGTGCCGAGGGCGGACGACAAGCCCGAGGGCGAAGCCCCAAACGACTGATCCCGCTTGATGAGCGCGTGCTGCGCGCGCTCGCGTTCCGCATGGGCAAGACCCTGCGGCAGCTCAAGCGGGAAATGACGTGGGCCGAGTTCGAGGGCTGGAAGGCGTTTTTCATCCGCGAGCCGTTTGATGACCGCCGGTGCTTCGATCTGCCGGCGGCCCGCATCACCCAGGCGCTGGCCAATGCCTGGCGAGCCAGCAACACCGATCCATTCCCGATCGAGGCATTCCTGCCGTTCCGCGAGGAGCCCAGCGTGGAAGACCTTGAAGCCAGAATCCTTAGAGACCTCTGATGTCCTTCAACCTGGGCGCCCTCGGCAGCCTCTACATCGATCTACGCGCGAACCTCGGTTCGTTCGAGACCGACCTGGGCCGTGCCGCGCGTGTTGCTGAGCGTGAGGGGCGGAAGATGGCGCGGCAGGCGTCGCAGCTCGCGGCGGCTGCCGCCGCAGCGGCCACCGCGCAGGGTGCGGCCTTTTCGCTGATGGTCAAACGGCAGATCGACTCGGCGGACAGCCTGGGTAAGGTGTCGCAGGCGTCCGGCGTCGCGGTCGAGCAGCTGTCGCGCCTCGACTACGCGGCACGGGCGGGCGGGGTGAATGATCTGGACCGCCAGCTGCAGACCCTGCATAAGAACACGATCCTGGCGACGAAGGGCACAGGCCAGCAGGCCGATGCTTTCCGCGCGCTCGGTGTGGACGTGCGTGACGCCAATGGCGCCATCAAGTCAGGCGACGTGCTGCTGCTGGAGCTGGCTGACGCATTCGCATCCCATGCGGATGGCGCTGGCAAGTCCGCTGCGGCGCAGGCGCTGTTCGGAGAGTCAGCGGCCAAGATAATCCCGCTGCTCAATGGCGGCTCCGCAGCCATCCGGGAGGCCATGACAGAGGCGGAACGCTTCGGCCTGGTGGTGGACACGAAGGCGGCCGCCAACGCTGCCAAGTTCAACGACAACCTATTCAGGGTGCAGGCCGCTGCGAATGGCGTCGCGAACCGCGTGGCGCAGGGCCTGCTGCCGACGATGATCGATCTGTCGAATGGCTTTGTGTCCTGGGCCGCCGATGCAGACACGGCAGAGAAGGCGACGCGCTGGGTCGATGGATCGGTGAAGGGGCTGATTGTCACGGGCATTGCCCTGAAGTCGGTCTTCCAGACGGTCGGCACGATGATCGGTGGTGTCATTGCCGCAGCGGATCGGATCGGCGATGACCTGACGCTGAGCAGCTTTGCGCATCCCGCAAAGTTGCTGTGGGATCTGTCGAAGTCGGCGGGTCCGGCGGCGGAGATCCTGCGAGAAGCGTACGGCGACGCCCGGGACTCGGTGTCGCGCGACATCGAGGCCATCGTCAAAGTCATTGAGGCCGGCCAGAAGGATGTGGACGCAGCCGCCCGCAGCGGCGAGACCGGCCGTACGTCAAACCGCACGGGGGTCAACTTCAGGCTAGGCGCGGCGGGTGACGCCCAGATTGACGAAGTGGCGGCCCGTGCGTTGCAGGCGCGACTGCGAGGCATGGAGCAGTTGCAGTCTCAGGCCCGCTCGCTGGCGGAATCACTGCGCACGCCGGAGGAGAGGTGGCAGGTGCAGATCGCAAAGATCGACGAGTACTACAACCAGCTGGATGATCTAGGCGTGCCGTTGATCACAGCTGAAGAGCGCACCCGCGCAATGGCGGCGGCCAATGACGAGTACTACCGCAGCCTGGATGCGCTGGAAGGAAAAGGTCAGGAGACCTTCAATCGCTTCAGCGTCTTCGCTGACCAGGCCGCGCGCAACATGCAGACGTCGCTCGCGGACTTCTTTTTTGATCCGGCCGAGAAAGGGCTGTCCGGCCTCGCGGATTCCTTCAGCAACACGCTGCGGCGCATGGCGGCGGAGCTGCTGGCCAGCGAGGCTTTCCGCTGGGCCTCTGGTCTCACTGGCAGCACCAACCCGATTCTCGGGGCGATCGGCAACATTGCCGGCGGATTTTTCGCCGGCGGTGGCAGCAGTGGCAGCAGCCTCAATTTCGGCGGGGGCACGAGCGAGTTCGGCATTGATTATTCCGCGCTCTCGTATGGCGGCGGCCGAGCACGGGGTGGCGATATCCAGCCCAACCGCTGGTACACGATCGGCGAGGATGGGCCGGAGCAGTTCTACTCCGGCGCCTCCGGAACCGTGGTCCCGTTTGCCAAGATGGGCGCCCAGGGGGGCGGCACCAAGGTTGAGGTGCACAACTACTCCGGCCAGCAGGCGCGCACAGAGCGTGCGACCGGCCCCAACGGCGAGGAGCTGATCCGCGTGGTGATCGGTGAGGTCAGCCGATCCATCGCGGAGAACGGCACGGTGGGCCGCACGATGGCGACCACCTACGGCCTGCAGCGCCGCGCGGTGGGTGGCTGATGGCGACCTGGCCGGCCACGCTGCCGCAGTTCTCGCTGCGTGATGGCTACAGCGAGGATCTGGGATTCCCCGTGATCCAGGCGCCGGTCGATGGCCCCGCGCTTGCGCGCCGCCGCTACACCGCCGCGCCGCGCAATGTCAGCGCGCAGTACCAGCTCACCAACGCGCAGCTCGCCACGTTTGAGACGTTCTTCCTGACCACGGTGGCGCAAGGTGCGCTGTCCTTTACGGCGCCGGTTCGCCGCACCGGCGGCGGCACCGCCAGCTTCCGCATCGTGGAGGCGCCGCAGATCGCCCGCAACGGTAAGGGCTGGCGCCTCACCCTCAAGATGATTCAACTGCCATGAGCCGATCCTTGACAGCTGCAGCGGTGCGCGCGGTGCTGGCGCAGGAAACCGACGCGGTGTTCCTGGAGTTGCTGACGATCTCGCACCCGGACATTGCGATGGTGCGCGTCGTCAACAACACGTTGCCGATCACCAGCCGGGGCAACGTCTACGACGGCTTTCCATTCGGCCTGCGTCTGCCGCAGGACGTCGCGGAGCGCCTGGGCACGGTCCAGCTCACGGTCAACAACGTGGACCGTCGGCTGGTGGAGGCAATCCGGTCGGTGCCGGCGCCGCTCGCTGTGTCGATCGAAGTGGTGACGGCTGCGACGCCGGATCTGGTCGAGGTCGGTCCCTTCGACTGCGAGCTGTTCGATGTCACCGGCACCATGACCACGATCAGCGGCACGCTCGGCTTCGAGCCGGTGCTCAACCGCGTATTCCCGGCGGGCAAGTTTGATCCGCAGCGCTTCCCCGGACTGTTTGGAAAGAGCCAATGACCGACGCGACCTATACGCTGGAAATCGTGCGCGGTCAGGCCAACGCCTGGACGTTCGGGCTTGGCCAGAGCGGCCAGTACCGATACGCCGCCATCTCCGCCGCCACGCAGGCGGCGCCGTGCGTGCTGACGGCGGCAAGTCATGGTGTGCCCGAGGGATGGGTCTACACCGTCGAGGGCGCACGCGGCATGACCGCGTTGAACCGGCCGGAGTACTCACTGGCCAAGGTGCTGGACCCCGACCGCCTGGAGATCAACGACCTCAACACCACCAACGCGCAGGCGTACGCCGGCGGCGGCGTCATCCGGTACGAGGTGCCGATGGATCTCTCGGACGTGGTGGCCGCCCGCGCGCAGCTGCGCGCCGGTGTCGGCGTGGCGCAGGCACTGCTGACGCTCACGCTGGAGCCGGGTCAGGGGCTGTCGCTGGATGTGCAGCGCTCGGCGGTGGAGCTGGAAGTCAGCGAGGCGCAGGCCACGGCGCTGGCCGTGGAGTCCGGTGTGTGGGATCTGGAGCTGCTCACGGCGGCAGGTGCCGTGATCAAGCCGCTACGTCTGAGTCGCTTCGTGGTGCTGCCGGAGGCAACGGCATGAGCGTGATCGTCACGCGGCGCGGCCCCTCGGCACCGGTGGTGGTGGGGCGGCCGGCGGTCGTCGTCATCGCCAGTCGCGCCGGGCCGCGCGGGGCGCCGGGATCGGTGCCGACTTATACCCACGTCCAGTCGTCACCTCTGGCGCTCTGGGTCATCAACCACAACCTCGGATTCCGCCCAGCCATCGAGCTGTTCGAGGTGGGGGGGCTGCGCTTCGAGGCGGAAGTCATCCATGCCAGCGCCAATCAGGCGGTGGTGTATCTCAATGTCCCGACGGCCGGAACGGCCCGTTGCAACTAGGAGTGTGAAATGGCAATTCCCGTGAAATCCGACATGGACTTGGGCAACGTCGCCAAGCTCAAGAACGTGCCGCCGTCGGCGCTCGATGGCGAAGTGGTGGTGCACCAGCAGCTGCGCGCGGCCATCGAAGGCCTGGCGTGGAAGGACAGCTGCCGCGTGGCCACCCAGGGCAACCTCAACCTGGCGTCGCCGGGTGCGAGCATCGATGGCATCACAATGGCCAGCGGGGATCGTGTGCTGGTCCGCAACCAGACCGATCCCATCGAGAACGGCATCTACGTCTGGACCGGTGCGGCCACGTTGATGACGCGTGCGCTGGATGCCGACACCTTCGACAAGCTGGAGCAGGCCACAGTGAGCGTCGAGGAGGGGTCCGACGGCGATACCTCGTGGCGGCAGACCGCGACCAACGGCGCCGTCGGTACGGACGCCATCAGCTGGAGTCCGCTGGGCAGCAGCGTGCCGGACGCCAGCGAGACCACCAAGGGCAAGATCGAGATCGCCGATCAGACCGAAACCGACGCGGGCTCGGACGATACGCGGGCGCTGACGCCGCTCAAGCTGGCCAACTGGTCCGGCCGCAAGCGCAAGTACACGGCGAACCTCGGCGACGGCTCCGCCACGCAGTTCGACATCACGCACAACTTCAACACGCGCGACGTGCAGGTGACGGTCTATACCAACTCGGGCAGCTACGAGACGGTGTTCTGCGACGTGGAACGTACGGGCGTGAACGCGGTTCGCGTCACCTTTGCCGAGGCGCCCAGCAGCAACGCCTACCGCGCCGTGGTGCTGGGGTAACTCGTGGACTTCAAGACACCACCGCGCGTGCCGGTCCTGGCTGGCGCGGGCAGCGCGATTGCCGAGGGCCGGCTGTTCAGCGTCGGCGGTGTCTTCTACTACGACACCGGCGCGGCCCTGGTGCCCATCACCGCCCGATTGCTCGCCGACAACGCGGTGACCAACGCATACCTGCGCGACAGCAGTGCGCTGTCGGTCATCGGGCGCAGCGCCAACTCGTCCGGTGATCCGGCGGACATCAGCGCCGGCACCGACGGGCATGTGCTGCGTCGCAGCGGCACCACACTGGGGTTCGGCACGATTGCAACGGCGGGCATTGCCGATGCGGCCGTGACGCTCGCCAAGCAGGCCAATCTTGCCAACGCGCGCTTGATCGGCCGTGCCACGTCCGGCACGGGTGTGCCGGAAGCGTTGACGCTCTCGCAGGTACTGGACTTCATCGGGTCGGCTGCACGGGGTGATGTGCTGGTTCGCGGTGCCTCGACCTGGGCGCGTCTGGCCGCAGGCGCCGACGGCTCGCACCTGCGCGCAGCCGGTGCAGGTGCCGACCTCGCGTGGTCCTTGCACGGCACCTTCGATACCTCGACCTTCCGGCACACGGCTGCGGGCAATATCAGTGGCTCGCAAACGCTGAACGCCAGCGTCTCCAATGTGATGAGCGGAACCGCGACCGGGACCATCACCTGGACGTTCAGCGGTGCACCCGCCTCGGGCTTCGCGCGCTTCATCGTGCTGGAGCTGACCAACGGTGGCGCCTACACCATGACCTGGCCGGCTTCGGTGAAATGGCCTGGCGGTGTGGCGCCCACGCTCACCGCGAGTGGTGTGGACGTGCTGGTGTTTGTCACCGACGACGCTGGCACGACCTGGCGCGGCGTGCTTTCGATGGCGGCGAGCGCGTGAACGTCGGAGCCGCGCTGCTTCTCACTGCCGGTGCCACTCCACCGCCACTGCCTGATGAGTTCATCGGCGTTTCCACGAAGAACACCGGTGTCGCCCATACGCTGCCAGCGGGCTGGGAGGTTGGGGATATCGGCATCGTCATCGGTGTTGCGCCTAACGGTGTGACCGGGACCATTTCTGCGGGGTGGTCGCAGGTTGGATCGACCTATGACTGGCCCCAGGCCTCGCTCACCAGCTACGACTCGTATGTCTTCGCTCGGGTGCTGGAGGCCGGAGACAGTGGACCGACCTTCACGGCGGCGTTTGGTGGCTCGCAACTCCTCGTCGTGCGAGCGGGCTCAACGGTTTCGCTGAAGTCGTGGGCAGCCTCGCCATCAAACAGTGCCACCACCATCGAGTTCGCAGGCTTCACGAAGGCCGGCGGATCTGACCTGGTCATCATCATGACGATTGACCGCGATCCCTCGACCAGCGGTGTGGCACCCGAGCCATTCCAAAAGGTTGGGGCTGGGCTGTCTGACTTCTTCGGCTATCTCTCGTTCATCGCGGTGTCCGCGGACTACGTCGAGACCGATACGGAGCTGACGGGTTTTGACGGCGCGGCCTATGGGCAGATCGGCGCCATCCTTGAGATCACCTGAGACCATCATGCGATACGTCGAAGTAGCAACGTCTACTGCCTACAGCTGGCGACAGATCCGCGAGCGGCACCCGACGACCAGCATCGCGCGCGAGGGTGGCGACCTGACGGAACTCGGATACGCCCCGCTTATCGAAACACCGCGACCCGAGCCCGTACCGTTCCATCGTGTGGTGCCCGGTGCTATTGCGCTATCGAATGGCCAGTGGGCCACCACCTGGGTACAGCAGCCGCTCGGTGAGCAGGAGATTGCAGGCGCCTATGAGCGCGCCGTCGACGCGCACCTGGACGCTGCCGCGCAGGCACGTGGCTATGCGTCCATCGTCACCGCCGTGACCTATGCCGGCGACGCGCATCCGAAGTTCGGCCCCGAGGGCGATGCCTTCAAGGCCTGGCGCTCAGCGGTCTACGCCGCCTGCTACACGATCCTCGCGGCCGTACAGGCGGGCGAGCGGCCGCCACCCACGCTGGAGCAGTTGATGGCGGAGCTGCCCCCACTGGATCTGCCGGCGCCCTGATGGATCGCTACGTCGGCATCCCGTATGCCGACAAGGGCAGGGATCCGTCCATCGGGCTGGACTGCTGGGGCCTGGTGCGGTGGTTCTACGCCGAGGAGTTCGGGCTTCACCTGCCGGCCCATGACGAGCGCTACGAGCATTCCTACGCCCGCGCCGAGGTGGCTGCGCTGGCGCAGGCCGAGACCGCTGCGCATTGGCGGCCGGTGCCGGTGCCGGCGTATGGCGATGTGGTCGTGATCACCGTCGCCCGGCGTCCTTTTCACGTGGGCATCGCACTCCACGATGACCGCTTTCTCCACAACCTCACTGCGCCACAAGGCGCGGTGATCGAGTCGCTGCGGTCGCCCAAATGGGCGCCGCGTATCGAGGGTTACTACCGTCATGTCGCACGCTGCTGACCAGTTCGAGATCGCGATCAAGCCGCACGCGCTGCGCGCCGAGGTGGTGACCGGCGTGGTGGACGTTGGCTGCTCGCTGGCGGAGCTGGGCGCCGGCAATAGTGTGCTGGCCTTCATCGATGGCGTGCCGGTGACGGATCTGCTGGTGCAGCCGCAGGCCGGTCAGGCGGTGGTGCTGATCCGCGTGCCGCAGGGCAGTGACAACGGCAAGGCGGCGCTGCGCATCGTGGCGGCGATCGCGATCACCTGGTTCTCGTACGGCACGGCAGGGCCGTGGGCAGCAGGTGCCGGCGCATCTGCTGGCGTCGTTAACGCTTGGGGCGCCGCCTTCTCGCTGGTCGGCAATCTCGCCCTGAACGCCCTGATTCCGCCGCCCAGCCCCCAGCTCGATGCGCCAGAGGACTTCAAGCCGTTCAACCGGCTGACCAACACGGCCAACCAGGTGCTGCCGTTCGGCGCGATCCCGCGTCTGTACGGGCACCACCGGATCTTCCCGCCGCTGGGCTCGCTGCCGTACACCGAGCAGGTGGGCTCCGATCAGTACCTGCGCATGCTGTTCTGCCTGGGCTACGGGCCGCTGACGATCGATGCGGCCAGCGCGAAGATCGGTGACACCACGCTGTCGGAATACGAACACGAGATCGAGATCCGCGAGGGCACACTCACGGATGCGCCGCTGACGCTGTTCACGCGCAACGTCGCGGAGGTCGCGCTGGCCGATGCGCTGAACGAAGACGGAGTGAGTGTGACGCGCACCTCCGGTGCCGGCGGCCGCGAGGTGTCACTCGACTTTGTGGCGGGTGGCCTGCGCTACTACCGCCGGGACAAGCAGAGCCCGCGCGCGGTGGCGGTAGGCTTCCGGCTGGAATACCGGCCGGTCGGCGGCGGGGCGTGGACCACGGTCACGCCCGCGATCGCCGAGGTGACGGGCGACGGTGGCTACTCGCCCAACTTCCCGGCGTTGTCCGAGAGCTACACACCGGGCGCGGGCACTATCTTTCCGGGGTATCCGTTTGTCGCGCTGCCGGGGCCGACCGGGGAAAAGTGCTTCTACCTGCGGGGCAGTGACCTCAAGCCGTATGCGTTGAGCGTGCGCGTCACCCTGCCGGCCGAGGGGGCCTATGACTTCCGCGTGACGCGCATCGCAGCGTACTGCTCGCAGGACGCGCCGATCGCGGTGCCGCCTGATCCGCCGCCCTTCATCAAGCCCGCGGCTGACCGCGTGACGGAACCTAACCAGGAACTGTTCTCGGAGTTCACGTGGTCGGCGATTCGGACTATCGGCGCGGACGTCTCGCAGACGGTGCCGGCGGGCCTGGCCTTCATCGCCATGCGGATCAAGGCCACGGATCAGCTCAACGGCACGCTGAGCAATTTCAGCATCGAGGCGCACTCCCGCCTGCCGGTCTGGAATGGTTCGGCGTGGGTGGAGGAGGAGACCAGCAACCCGGCCTTCATTTACCGCGACATCTTCGTTGGCGCGGCCAACGCCGCTGCACTGCCGGCCGGCCGCCTGGATCACGACACGATCACGGCCTGGGCGGCGGAATGCGACAGCAACAACCGCGAGTTCAATGGCATCTTCTCGTCGGAGACCACCGTCTTCGAGGCTGCGAAGTCGGTGGCCTCGGCGGGCCGTGGGTCATTCCAGATCCGCGACAGCCTGTACTCCGTGGTGCGGGATCGTGCGGGCCAGTTGCCGGTGCAGGTGTTCACGCCGCGCAACTCGTGGGACTTCTCGTTTACCAAGACCTTCGTGCGGCCAGTGCATGGCCTGCGGATCAAGTTCAAGAACCGCGAGACCGACTGGCTGGATGATGAGCGCATCGTCTATGCCGACGGCTACAACGCCGATGGATCCGGCGGCCTGGAAGTGGCCACGGTATTCGAGAGCCTGTCGCTGTTCGGGGTGACCGATCCGGCGCAGGTCTGGCGCGACGGGCGCTATCACCAGGCGGTGGCCAAGCTGCGGCCCGAGACGTACCTGATCAACGCGCAGATCGAGCACCTGGTGTGCCAGCGCGGCGACGTGGTGCGCCTGCAGCACGATGCCATGCTCGTCGGGCTCGGCGCCGGCCGCATCAAGACGATTGCCGGCGCCACGATCACGCTGGACGAGTCTCTGGCCATCGAGTCCGGCAAGACGTACCAGGTGATCATCCGCCGAGATACCGGCGAGGAGGCAACGGCCACGATCACGAATGCGCCGGGGGTGACCTCAGCGCTGACCTTGAGCGGCGGCGTGCCGGCCGGCGTGAAGATCGGAGACCTCGTGGCCTTCGGTGAGTCGGGCCTCGTGACCACCGTGGTGCTGATCACCGGGGTGGAGCCCGGCGACGATCTGTCTGCCCGCATCACGAGCGTGCCCTACGCGCAGCCCGCCGTAGACGAGGCCGAGACCGGCCCGATCCCGGACTTTGATCCGCTGATCACTCGGGCGGCCGAAACGCCACCCGCGCCGCGCATCATCAGCGTGGCGACAGGGCCGGAAGCGGCCGCGCGTGGCCCCAATGGCGCCTTGCTGCCACGCATCCTGGTGGGCTACAGCTTCCCGTCGTCCGGCGTCAACGTCACGCACGTGGAGGCCGCGCTGCGGCGTGAACAGGAACAGGCATTTGCCACGCAGGCGCCGCAGGTCAACAACGGCCAATACACCTTCGCGATCACCTCGCCGGATGACACCTATTTCATCCGCCTGCGCGGGATCTCGGATCGCGGCATTCCGGGTGGTTGGACCGAGGTGGAGGTGGACGCCGACGCCCGCGTGGACGTCGAGCTGCTGGATGACGCGCTGACGCTGCTGGAGCAGCGCAACAACCCGGAGTCGCCCAACGGCGACCTCTCGACCGTGATTGCCACGGTAGCGCCGCCCGAGGAGGCGACGAACTACAGCTACGCGTTCATCGATGCGCGGCGCGTGGGCGCGCAAGACTGGCAGCTGGTCGGGCCAACGGACGAGAACCACCAGGCGCGGCTGGTGCTGACGGCCAATGGTGCCGAGTACGAGTTCCGGGCGCGGCCAGTGAGCACGCGTGGCTACACCTCAGCGGATGGTCCGCGAGCGCTGATCACGTTGAGCGTGGCCGACGGCACGGTGGCGGGCGGGGACCCCGATGCAGCGGCGACGCCGGATGCCGAGCTGGATGTCGTCGAGATTCGCGTCCAAGGTGAAGTGGTTGGGGTGATGACGTTCACCGGCCGCGACGCTGCGATCGAGTGGGATGCCGTGACGCCACCGACGGGCCAGATCCTTCGCGATTACCGCGTGCGCGTCATCGACACCGACTCGGCCACCGTCTTGCGTGTGGCCTACGTGGTGGGCACCGGGTATCGCTATGGCTTCGATGCGAACGTAGCGGATAGCGCCTTGCTCGGTGCCAGTCCGCGCCGGGCGCTGACGTTCGAGGTGATCGCGCGCAGCGAGCAAGGTGCCGTGAGCGAGACGCCGGCCACCAAGGCGATCACGAATCCGGCACCCTCGTTGCCCGGCGACTTCGCCGTCTATGCCTACTTCAACGGGGTGGAGATCAACTTCAGCCGCCCGAACGATGGCGACTACGCCCGCGCGCGCGTGTATCTCTCGACGGTGGATGGCTTCACGCCCGGCCCGTCGAACCTCGTGTACGAGGGCGCGGAGACGTGGCCGATCTTCATCCCGGGTCTGGATCCTGCAACGACCTATTACTTCCGCATCCAGCTGTCCGACGTGTTCGGGGATGCCGCAATGGGCGCGCAGATGTCGGCCACGACCACCGCCACGCCTGGCGCCGATACGACACCACCGTCAGCGCCCACGGGGCTGACGCTGTCGCAGGCCGTTGTTTCGGCCGGTCAGACGACACTCTGCCGGCTGACGGCGGACTGGAGCGCGGGCAGCGACGACAGCGGCAAGCTGTTCTACCAGGTGGAGTACTGGGTCGGGTCTTCGCAGAAGATCACGATGAACACCACGCTGCTGACCTTCACGGTGCAGCCGGCGCAGGTCGGCGCGACCTACAGCGTGCGCCTGCGCGCGGTCGACTACAGCGGCAACACCAGCGACTGGACGGCGACGCAGACGCTGGCGATCACGGGGGACGTGACGCCGCCGGCCAACGTCACCAGCCTGGCGGTGACGGCTGGCCTGAACCGCAACGTGCTGACATGGACCAATCCGGCCGATGCCGACCTGGCGAAGGTTCGCGTCTACCGTGGCACCTCGTCGGGGTTCACCGCCAACAGTGGCTCCCTGATCGGCACTACCGATGCGACGACCTGGGTGGATACGACGGTCGTCACCGGGACGGACTACTACTACAAGACCGACACCGTGGACGTGTCCGGCAACGCGAGCACGTCATCGTCGGCCGTCGGCCCGGCGGCGCCGTACCAGATCACTGGCGCCAACGTGGATCAGTTTCTGGCGCCCAGTATCTGGGGCGCAGCGACCCTGCGGCGCAAGCCGCGGATCATCGTGGCGCGCAAGCGGGCGGCGCAGGTGGGCAATCCGCCGGCCGTCGCAACGCTGACCGCGCTGGCGGATCTGGACGTGTTCACGGGCCTATCGGCGACGGTGGCTGACTGCCGTGCGTTCGATGTGGTGGTGGTGGATTCCGATACCGGGGATGCGGCCGAGCACAACGACTTCATCCGCCAGCTGTGGGAAGACGGTCAGCGCGTGTGGGTCACGGGCTCGAACTCGGGTACGGGTGTGTTCTACATCGCCGAGACGCAGTCGGCGGGTGCTGGCGGAACGGTGACGCCCACCGCGCCAAGCCATCCGATCAATGCCGGGATCGTCTCCATCGTCGAGACGTCGGCGGGCCTTCACATCAAGACGCTGGGGGCCACGGCCGAGCGCATTGCGAGCCCAGGCATCGGCTACGAGAACGACACGGCGATTGCGCTGGTGCCGCACCCCAACGGCGGCCTGATCGTCCACACGCAGTGGCCGATGATGACGAAGGCCAACGCGCAGGCAACGCGTCTGCGCCAGAACATCATCGCGCACCTCGTCGGGCCTTCCATCTCCGTCAACCACCTGAAGGCGCGCACGATCCAGACGTCGATGCTCGCCGTCGGCGACCTCAACAACCTGGTCGAGAATGCGGAGTTCGAGGCGGGCGACATTGGCTGGGTGCGCGGCACGGGCTGGACGATCGTGCGCGATCCGGCCAACGCCCAGGCCGGCGACTTCTGTGCAAGGCGCGCGGCCGGCAGCGCGAGCACCTTGCGCAACGGCTATCTGGTGTCGGCTGCGCCTGGGGATGGGTACTACGCGCGGGCATCCATCAAGAACTCGGTGGCCTCCCACGGCGGGTTTATCCGCATCGAGTGGCTGGACGTCACCGGGGCCGTGCTGTCCACCAGTGACGGCAACGCCACCACCGCGACCAGCTACACGCTGTCCGAGGTCAACGGCATCGCGCCGGCCAGCACCTTCTTCGCGCGGCTGTGTGTGCACGGAACCAACTCCTCCGGCACGTTGACGGCGGATCGAGGCGGTCTATTCCGCACGGCGAGCGCGGTGCTGATTCAGGACGGCGCGATCATTGCCAACAAGATCGCCGCCAACGCCATCACGGCCGACAAGATCACGGCCAATGCCATCACGACGGACAAGGTCGCCAGTGGCGCGATCACAGCGGCCAAGATCTCGGTCACCTCGCTCTCGGCGATCAGCGCCGACATCGGTGCCGTGACGGCCGGCACGATCACGGGTGTGACGATTCAGACGTCGGGATCGGGCCAGCGTGTGGTGCTGAACACGGATGACGAGGCGGAGTTCTACGACGACTTCGGATCCAAGGCGGTCACCATCGGCATCAGCGACACGCCAGACCTCACGCGCGAGGCCTACGGTCTGTTCGGGATCCTGTTCAACGCCACCACGGGGGTCAGCGCGGGCGTGGATGCCGAGCAGAGCGATCGCTACGGCGTGGTCGGCGTCAGCCGGAATCAGGTTGCGGTCGGGGGCTCGACGTGGTCAGGGGTGGGTGTGTACGGCGAGGCATACAACACGGGCGTCGGCATGCTCGGGCGCGGCAATACCGGCGTGGAGGCGATGCAGCGCAGCGCGACCGTCGGTGCCGCGCTCACGTTGCTGCCGGGGCGGGTGTCCGAAGCGGACGCGAGCTGGAACTCCGCGCCGACGCACAACGCATTCCCGGGGAGCTTGCTGGTGCGGCGCACCGGCGGCGGCAGCACGTGGCAATTGTGGTTTCAGCGCGGCGGAGATCCCGGCGTCGCGACCAATAACTGGGTCGTCATCAGCTAAGAGAGAACATGAGCACGCAACACTTGATCACCATCCATCAGCGCGAACTCGAACAATCCGAGGCGCAGATCCTGCGGCTGCAAGACCGGCGTCAGGAGCTGCGCACGATCCTGGCCACGCTGCAGGTCGTCCAGCAGGAAGAGATCCAGCGTGCGGCTGCGCCGCCGACGGCGCCCGAGCCCGCCGCACCGAATGCCACCTGAACCCGCCGCCCGGCGGGTTTCTCATTTCTGGGAGACCTCGATGTCAGATTTCGATCCGCGCCTCGGTAACGTGATGCGGCAGAGTGCGCCGGGTGTTGCCGGTACTACTGCCTCTGTCGCCCTGAGCGCGCCGGCCTCGGCAGGCGATGCCGCGCAGCACGCTGTATCGGTGTTTGGCCTCACCGCGCCGGAGTGGAGCATCGTCGTCTCCATCCTGACGGCCGTATTCGTCGGCGTGCAGCTCGCGGTGTTCCTCTGGAAGACGTGGCAGGGCAGGGCCAAGGGATGACCGCGCGGGCGCGCATCGCCGCGATGGGGTTGGGCGCGGCGCTGTCGATGGTGGCCGGCTTCGAGGGCCTGCGGACGGTCGCCTATCTGGATCCCGCGCAGATCTGGACGATCTGCTACGGGCACATCAAGGACGTGAGGGCAGGTGATGTGAAGTCGCCTGCCGAGTGCGAGGGCCTGCTGGCCGAGGAGTTCCTCGCGGCCGTCTCGCATGTGGATCGATGCGCGCCCGTGCCGCTGACGCCCAATCAGCGCGGTGCGCTGGCATCGGCCGTCTACAACCTCGGGCCGTCGCTGGTCTGCGATCCGAAACGATCGACTCTCGCGCGGCGGCTGCGGGCGGGTGACATCGTCGGTGCTTGTCATCAGCTCACGCGCTGGGTGAAGGCGCGGGTGCTGGGCGTGCTGGTGCCGCTGCCCGGGTTGATCCGTCGGCGCGAGGCCGAGCGGGCGATGTGCCTGGCATGAGCACGCTGCAGAAGTGGCTCGCGGTGCTGGGGCTCCTGGTGATCGTGTCGGTCGGCGCCGCGCTGGGCTGGTGGCTGCGCGGCATGCTCCAGCCGGCGGAACAAGTGCCCGAGGTGGCGACGGCTGCGCCAGCGGTACGTCAGCAGGACGCCAGCCTGATTGCCCCGCGTGTGCAGGATCCCGATCCGCCGGCGCCGCCGCATCAGATCCCGAAAGGCTGGAAGGAAGAGCGGCGCGTCTCGGCCACCGTGGAGCCCGAGCGGCCCGGGCCAGTCCAACTGGATCTCAGCATCGTGCGCGATGACACGGGCGGCCGCCGTGCCATCGTCAGCTCGCCGGACGGGCCGGTGATCGCGGCGACCGACGTGCCGATCGAGCGGGGAATGGTGCCCGCGCCCGCGCGGCTGTGGGCCGCTGGGATCGCGGCCAGCCCGTTCGACCCCGAAGGTCTGAGCGGCGCGTGGGTGACCCGCGACTACGGCCGCCTGCGTGTCGGCGCCGTGGCTTTTCAGTGGCATGGCCAGGCCGGTGGCCTGGCGCTGATCGGGGTTACGTTCTAACCCCATAAAAGGAGACGAACTGCTTCGCAGATCGTCTTGATTCTATTGCGCCGGCGCCTTCGGCCCCGGCGGTTTCTTGAACCGCACGCCGCCTGCGGCGGCGCTACGCCGCCAAGCGGTGTTCGTAGTAGGCCTCTGGCCGATCATCCAAGATCGCCTGCAGCTCCTCAACGCTGCGGCCCTCCGGCGTCAACCAGGCGTCGATATGCTCCGGCTTGATCTGGATGATGGTGCGGTCGTGGCCAGCGGCCGCGACTTCCGGCGCCGGCTCATCGGTAATGGCCGCGAAGGACAGCAGGCGCCGGTCGCCGTCGGGTGAATCGTTCCAGAGGCAGGCAATGACCATGTCCTGAGCCGGTCGCGGTCGGAACTCCAGCACGACATTCTCTGATGCCTCGCCTTCTCTGAGCTCGCGGTGCTCCATGTTGTGCCGCTCGACGTTCTCATAGAATGCGTTGACGACGATCACCCCGTGCCGGTGCCCGAAGAGATCCTTCCAGGTCTTCTCGATGTTGTCCCGGCGCGCGTTGTAGGTGCCGGGGTACTTGCGCTCGACCACCTCATTCCAGCCCGGCAGCCGGCACTGGTAGCGCATCGGCTTGATCACCCGCTGGCCATCCTCCCACACCATCACCGGGGCATAGTTCCCCGGGAAAAAGCGCGCGTCGCGGTTCTTGAACTCCGTGCGCTTGAGGTCTTCCAGGTCCCGCAGGATCTTGCTGACCTTCTCGCCGGCGATCCGCTGGTCTTCCAGGGCCTTCTTGGTGGTCTTGGTCTGCAGCGTGCGCTCGGCATCGGCGAGGCGCTTCCGCTGCTTGAAGAGCTCCTGCTCCAGACGCTCGGCCTGGTGCTTGCTGACCGACGCGATCAGCTCCCGGATCCGGGCGGCGTCAGGTCCCTCGGCAGTATCGAACCAGGCATCCATCGCCTTTGGCGTGCGGACCCGGGTGGGGAAGTCGAACTTGTAGCCATAGAGCCGCTCGAACTCGACCAGCCCCAGCCGGCCGCCGTGGCGGAGATAGGTGGCCCATTCGGCCTTGAGTTGGGCGGAGTAGCACATGGGGGGAGGATAGCCAATCTAGTATCCAGTTCGGCGATTCAATTTCGAGCCAGAAAAGCCGCCGATTCGATAACTCCGCTACGCAACGCGTACAGTGATCACATCTACATAACGCTTCCTTATTGTGTGATCTAGTGCTGGATTAAGTCGAATTGTGGCGTATTAAAATTTACTGATCATGTAAACGCTCGTTCCGCCAACATTTACAAAAGTCTCTGTAAAACAGTTAGATAATAAAAAGTCGGTTAGATATGTAGGAGCCGAATCTAAGTAGCTTTTGTAAACATGCCATGCCGCAAAAATTTTGCGGCATATGGCCTCAGACTGAAAGAATTCTCTTGCAACCCGCTCATTGAACGGGCACACTTCACCGCAAGTCAGGCAAGACGCCAGACGAGGAAGGCTCGCCGTGGGGGTAGTGACCCCACGGCAAGCTCGAAATCAACGAAGTTGGAGAAGCAGATGGATCTCAAAAAGAGCTTGAGATGGAGGGTGCTGATGGTGGCTCACCATCGCCCATCAATATTCTGATTGTTGTACAAGAAGAGCCGCCCTGGCCGGCGGCTCTTCTCCATTGTTACTTACTGTACGCGCAAGCTCAAGCTTTTCGACTCGGACCATGTGATCCCTGCGGATTGGTCGCCTTCTTAATATCCGAGTGATGGGGTATGATTCCGGTAGGGTTTTTACGGGCTCAGATATTTAGAATATTTGAGCTATCTACTTGTTTTTGCTGGCGATGGTTGCGGACTCTTAATCAGTAGGTTCCCCGTTCGAGTCGGGGGCAGCCCACCATCACGCAGCGACTCAGCAAGCCCGGCTCTAGACCGGGCTTTGTTGTTTTTGAAGACGGAGGTTCGAGGAAGAACATGCTTCAGCAGATTCGTGACCGCACCAGCGGGCTGGTTGCCGGCTTCATCGTGGCGATCATCGTCATTCCTTTTGCATTCTTCGGCATTGATTCCTTTTCCGGTGGCGGCGCTGATCCGGTCGTGGCGAAGGTCGGCAGCCAGAAGATTCATGACTCGCAGTTCCGTCAGGCCTACGACCAGCGTTACCGTCAGCTGCAGGCGTTGATGGGGGAGAACTTCCGGGCAGATCTGGTCGATCAGGCAAAGTTCCGCGAAGCGGTGCTGAAGGATCTGACCCAGGAAGCCATGCTGTTGCAGCACACCGAGGAATCCGGCTTCCGCGCCAATGATGCGGTGCTGTTCCGCACCATCAGCAGCATTCCGGCGTTCCAGACCGACGGCAAGTTCGACTCCAAGCTGTACCTCGAACGGCTATCGATGCAGGGACAGACCGCTGAGCGCTTCGAGAATCAGCTGCGTGACTCGGTCGAGATGGATCAGCTGCGCTCTGCGGTCGTCGATAGCGCGTTCCTCGTTCCGGCTCAGGCGCAGGCCCATTACAAGCTCGCCACGCAGACGCGTGCGTTGGCCTATCTCGTGTTCGATCCGGCGCGCTATGCCCCGGAGATCAGCATTTCTGACGAGGAGGTCAAGGCACGGTACGAGCAGGACAAGAGCCGCTACATGGCACCTGAGCGTCTGAAGCTGGCCTATGTGCAGCTGTCGCAGGATGCGTTGCCGCCGGTGGCCGAGCCTTCGGGCGATGTGCTCAAGGTCCTGTATGACGCCGAGAAGGCTTCACGCTTCACGACACAGGAAGAGCGCAAGGCGCGTCATATCCTGATCAGTTTTGGTGCCGATAAGTCGGCGGCCAAGCAGAAGATCGAGGGTCTCGCGGCCCAGCTCAAGGGGGGAGCGGACTTCTCCGCCCTGGCGCGCGAGCATTCCGACGACTCCGGCTCCAAGGGTGAAGGCGGCGATCTGGGCTGGGTCAAGCGCGGTCAGATGGTCGAGAGCTTCGAGCAGGCGCTGTACGGCCTCAAGGGCGGGGAAGTCAGCGCCCCGGTCGAGACCGAGTTCGGCTGGCATCTGATTCGCGCGGATGAGATCAAGCCGTCGGTGGTGCGCACGCTGGAGGAACCGGCCGTGCGTGCAGAGCTGGTCGACCTGTATCGCAACCGCGAGCGTCAGAAGCGCTATCAGGAATCGCTGGAGAAGCTCGAGCAGTTGGCGTTCGAGACGCCGGGTTCGCTGGCGCCGGTGGCCGAGGCACTGGGGCTGCAGGTGCAGACGACAGACTGGTTCCAGCGCACCGGTGGCGCCGGGCTGCTCGCCAACGAAGCGGTGCGCACGGCAGCATTTTCGACCGAGGTGCTGACCGACGGCGAGAACAGTAAACCGCTGGCGGCAGGTGACAACAGTGTGGTGGTGATTCGCAAGGCCGAGTACGAGGCACCGCGCCAGCGTGTGCTGGACGAAGTCGCGGCTGATATCCGCGCGTTGCTGCGTGACGAGTCAGCCCTGGCGCGCGCGCAGGCCGACGCGGCCAAGGCACTGGCGTCCGCGCGTGGCGGCACGCCGCTGGAACAGGTGGCGCAGTCGCTGGGCGCTGAACTCAAGAGCCCCGGCCTGATTGGCCGTACCGGTTCGCAGGAAGATGCCAAGCTGGTTGAGGCGTTGTTCAAGATGCCGCGCCCGGCCGCCGGCACCGCGAGTTTCGGTGAGGTTACGTTGGGGAGCGGCGGGGTTGCAGTGGTCATGCTCGGCGCCGTCAACGACTCGGGCTACGATCCGGAACAGGCCGCGCAGGAAACGGCCCGTCTGCGCGATTTGGTGGCGGGTGGAGAGTTCAGCGGCTACCGCACATCGATCGAACGCGAGATCACGATCAAGATCCTGCAGCAGCCGGAAGCCGAGGCGCCGGTCGATCCGGAGTTCTGATCCGCAATCCCCGGGGAGATTTCCCGAGGCCGTTCATGGTTCAATGCGCCATGAACGGCCTTTTTGTTGCCCCGTCGCCATGAAATTGCATTGGCAAATCGCGATCGCCCTGGCGGCCGCGATGCTGGCTGGTGCCCTGATCGGCGATACCGCTTGGTTCATCGAGACGACCAGCTTCGTAGGCTCGCTGTTCCTCAATGGCTTGAAGATGCTGATCGTCCCGCTGATTGTCAGTGCGATGATTCACGCCATCCTGGGGCTGGGCGATGGCGGCGGCATCTCCAGAATCGGCGGCAAGGCCGCGGTGTATTTTCTGGCGACGACCCTGATCGCCGTGATCACGGGCCTGGTGCTGCTCAGCGTGGTTCAACCGGGGGTTGTCGGCGGTCAGCCAGCCGGCACCCTGCTGGGGCTATCGGCCGATACCGGAGCGGTGCTGGAGAAGGTCCAGGACCGGGGTGGCAACGACCTGATCGGTGTCCTGCTGCGCATGGTGCCCCCGAATCTGTTCCAGGCGGCTGCACAGGGCGAGATGCTGGCTCTGATCTTCTTCAGCCTGCTGTTCGGGTACTTCGCCTCGAAGCTCACGCCGGAACTCGTCGAGACCCAGCGCCGATTCTGGGCAGGCATGTACGAGGTGATGATCAGCATCACCGGTTGGGTGATGCGCTTTGCCCCGATCGGCGTATTCGCGCTCGTGAGCAAGACGGTGGCGCAGACCGGCTGGGGGGCGGTCCAACCGCTGCTGCTGTTCTTTGTGTGCGTGGTGCTGGGCCTGTTGATCCAGATTTTCGTCTGGCTGCCACTGGTGCTGCGGGCCTTCGGCCTGTCGCCCCGGCGCCATCTGCAGGCCATGACCCCCGTGCTGCTGACGGCGTTCTCGACCAGCTCGTCGGCCGCAACCCTGCCGGTCAGCCTGGAAAACGTGAAGCGCACTGGAGTATCGGATGGCGTGGCGGGATTCGTCTTGCCATTGGGCGCAACGGTCAACATGAATGGCACGGCGCTCTACGAATGCGCGGCTGCGATCTTCATTGCTCAGGCCTACGGTCTGGAACTGTCGTTCACGACGCAGTTCACGGTCGTGCTGATGGCCTTGATCACGTCGGTCGGCGTGGCTGGCATTCCATCGGCCAGTCTGGTGGCGATTGCGGTCATCCTCACGTCGGTCGGTCTGCCGCTGGAGGGGGTGGGTCTG
>SXGT01660762.1_pt1 | contig 39278 bp, 26 predicted proteins | sample 3176221 | NCBI WGS metagenome assembly SXGT01 (sample SAMN11356862, study PRJNA531348) | freshwater metagenome | isolation source: freshwater sample F1-120 | place: China: Fuxian Lake, Yuxi | collected 2017-12-25 | reverse complement strand
TCGCGACGTAGAGCAGGCGGAGTGATTCTTGGTCATCTTCGAGTTTTTCGAGTTGTTTATAGACATCAAGCAGATGATGAGGAGCACGTTCGCCTCGGATCTCAGGCAGCTTGATCAGTGGGCCGAGTAGTGGATGAACGACGGCAGAAGAGGATGATGCTCGATTCTGTCGGTTCATGTCGGAGACGAAAACGATGGGGAACTCAAGTCCCTTTGACTGGTGAATGGTCATGAGCCGGACGAGGTTGCCGGTTTCTGGACTGGTCGTCGCGAGTTCTTCGCGGAACCCTTCTTCTACCGATTCCGACAGCCAGGCGACGAACTGAGCCAGGGTTGTTTCCGGACGACTGTCGAACTCGCGGGCTTTGTCGAGAAGCTTGTGAAGATTCGCGAGTTTGCGCGGGCCGAGGAACTCCAGCAGTAAGGCGGCGTCGTACCCGGTGGCCTCAATGGCGGCTTTAAGGAGGCCTGAGATGGGGAGGCGGTCTTTCCGCTGACGGAGATTGGCGAGGGTTTCACGCGCAAAGCGAACTCGCTGAGCCTGATCAACCGGGAAGGAGGACAACTCGACGTCGAACAATGCCAGACCCAGACGCGAACCTGTTCGCGCTAAGGTCAGCAGGGAGTCATCGTTGAGATTGAAGAAGGGTGATCGCAGGACGCCGAGAAGGGCCAGATCGTTATGAACGTCTTCGATCGTCGTCAACAGGTTGACGACGTCGTAGTTTTCCTGCTGGGTGAAGAAGGCCTGTCCGCCAACGAGGTAGTAATCGATGCCAGCGTCGCGGAGGGCGTGTTCGTAGAGGCCGACATTGCTCAACGCGGCAAAGAGGATCACGATGTCGCCGGGCTCGACACGCCGGAGTTTGACCTTACCGGTTGCACGATCGCGGTGGGGAACGCGGGGCGTCTCGTCGCTGAGAAGCTGGCGGATCCGGGCGGCGATCCACTCCGCTTCCCGCATACGCCGAGCAGCGGCATCGGGAGTGTCTTCATCGAGAGAACCCGATTCGCTTTGCTGAAAGTTGCTGTCGTTGTTGTCCTGACTTCTCGACTCGGTAACAGGCGGCGTCGCGAGCAGGAACTCGATGGCAGGGACGGGCGAGTGTTGACGAGGGTCGCCAGGGAGGAGTGGCTCGTAACTATCGAAGAGGTCGCCGAAGAAGGCGTTGACGAAGTTCAGAATGGCTGGCTGGCTGCGGAAGTTGACGCTGAGAGGTAATCGCCCCGAGCGAGGGATTTCTTCGCGTAGAGAATGGAAAATCGTCGGGTCAGCACGACGAAAGCGATAGATCGACTGCTTGCTGTCGCCAACGAAGAAGAGCTTACCGGTGGCCAGATCGCTACCACACAGGAAGCGGACAATGTCCATCTGCAGCGGGTCGGTGTCCTGGAATTCATCGAGCAGCAGGAAGCGGATATGTCGAGACGCCTGCAGGCGGACGTCTTCATTCTCTGCAAGCAGCCGACGTGTTTCGATGAGGAGGTCATCGAAGTCGAGCCCGCCTCGCAGGGCCTTGGCGGACTGATATCCCGCACAGGCTTTCTGATAGACGTTCAGCAGCATCCGCGTCAGACGAGCCGGTTCGAGCAGGTCTTCGTGGGTCAGCTTGGTGATCGTGAGCAGGTCTTTGATCTGCTCTTTGAGCTTGCCGTAAAGCTTTTGAAACTGGACCTGAACTTCGTCGGACGGCCAGGCGAACTTCTTGCTCTTACGTTCCAGAACGAGGAGGTCGAGGACTTCTTCCAGCCAGGACTGAGTGGAGCCGACGACGGGAGGGAGACGGTATTCACCATCAATCTTCTGGACAGCAAATCGCGCAAGTAGCGAGGCTTTGCGCTCAGACATGATCTCGTTGTCGAAGTCAATCGATTCGAGAAGCGAGACAAGACGTTTGGCGTCGGGGCCGTGTCGGAACGACTCGAACAGGGCGTCGAAGTATTCCCCCTTGAGGATCTGCAGCCAGCGGGAGGCGAGATCGTCGGCGTCAAGGCCATCGAAGTCTTCAAAGCGGATGCGGAGCCGCTGATCGACAAGTGTCGTGAGCATCGACTGCAGCGATTCGAGGGAGTAGCGCAGGACGAGGTGGGAGACTTCGGCAGAGTTCGCGATCAACTCATTGTGGACAACATCCTGCACGGCCTTGCGCAGGACCGATTGCTGGATGTCGCCGGTGAGGGTTTCGAACTGGGGATCGAGGCCGGCCCGGACAGCGTTACTTCGCAGTAACCCGCCGGCGAAACTGTGAATGGTCGAGATGCGCGCGGCTTCAAGGCCTTTGAGAATGCGATACCAATAGTCTCGCTGAGAGAGGGGAGCCTGTTCGAGTCTCTGCTGACAGGCACGTCGGATCCGATCTCGCATCTCGCGAGCAGCGCGGTCGGTGAATGTGATCGCGACGATCTGTGAGAGAGGATCATGGTGGGCCGCCAGATCGGGATGTTCCTCGGGATCGAGATAGCCGAGGAATCGTTGTGTCAGGACGAAGGTCTTCCCGCAACCTGCCCCTGCGGAGAGGGCGACGGATGAGTCTTTGACAGAGAGGGCTCGCGCCTGCTGTTCGGTGTAACGGACGGCGGTCATGTCGCCTCCGGATCAGCAGGATCGTTCAAGGGGAGATCAGAGATGCTCGCAGGCGTGTTGACCAGCAGACGCTTGTTGAGCGGGATCTCCAACTGACGAATCTGATTAATGCGACAGGTCAGGTGAAACTCACAGTAACTCGTGCACTGCTTGTCCTGACTGTAGACCGCGAAGTGCCCCAGGCGCATGTGATCAACGAGACGCGGCACGAGGTCGTCGATAATCTCGGAGATCAGGTCGATGATTGGTTGATCAAGCTGCAGGAAGCTGGCGTTCTCTTTTCGCGAGCCCGATTTGTATCCGCTGACAAAGCCGTTCTTGTGAACCTCCCAAAAGCCGATCTGCCAGGGGATCGCTTCGTCGCCGGTGAGTTTCAAACGAACGACAGCGATCAGGTAAAGTGCCAGCTGCAGGGAACGACCTGTGCGCAGTTCTTTCTCGTTGAAGCGTTTGGGATTGCCAGTCTTGTAGTCGATGAGCGTGAAGACGCTTTGGGCACCCTGCTCTCCGATGTCGATACGGTCGATGCGTCCGCGGATCTTGACGAGCTGGTTTTCAGAGCCAACGGTCAACGGCGGGAATGTCTCTTTTTGTTCGGGCAGAGAGGTGTCTTCGATCCCTTTGATTTCGCCGAAGGTCAGTTCAAGCAGGGATCGTTGCGGAGATCGCCCCCACATGCCGGAGAGCTGGTTGCGGTACTCGTCGTGCTGCTCGCCGTAGAAGCCCGCCCACTCAGAAAGGAGTTCCCCCTCGATGCGATTGAGTGCCGCATGAAGTTCATTGATGCTGACTTCGCGTCCAAGTTCGTCTTTCAAATGAGATTGAAACGCATCACGGACATCGTCGGCAGTCGCGTTATCCACAAGCGCCAGGTGAAGCTGAGCGAGGCTGTTGTGAACCAGGTTTCCCCGACGTGCTTTATCGGTTCGCACACGCGGATCTTCATGCGGAGTCACGCCCAGGACATACTGCGCGAAGAACTTGAACGGACAGTACGCATAGCTTTCCAGCTGGGTCGCACTGAATGCCATGTTGGGTGAAAAACGCTGCGCGAGCCATTGGCGGTTCGTAGGATCTTCGAGCATGCCCTCGTAAACAGTAAGTCCTTCGGTATGAAATCGCGCCTGCGAGGTTTTTGACGATGCGATGATGTTGGCGATCGTCGCCGCTTGTTGAATGTCGGTCGCGAGCGTTCTCAAATGGCCAGGGCGCTTTTGAAGGGCTTCATCGACGGCGGCAATGCGTTTCGACGAAACAGAGACCGCTTCGTCGAGCGTTGGGACAGGGTGAAGGCTCCCCGCTGACTGAATCGGCAACGCGCTCGGAGTAAAAAGGCTTCTGACCTGTTCGAGGTACGGACTCGGAAAGACAGGTTCGCCCTTCTGGTTGGTCATCGCATAGCTGAGCGTGAGTTGTTTTCGCGAGCGAGTGACGACGTGATAGAACATCAACAGCTCGTCTTCGTCGTGCGTGCGTCGCGTCGCGAGTTGCCAGCCGTGATCGCGAAATCGCATTCGCTCTGCTTCGGAGTAAAGACAGTTTTCGTGATGCCCCAGCGGGAACTGCTTTTCGTTGAGTCCCAGGACGAAGAGGTAATCGACATCAAGGTTGCGAACCTGCACAGCGGGAAGAATGCGGACTCGTCCATCTTCACGAGCCGCCTTGGGCAGCGACAGGAGTTCCAGTGATTCCTGAAGGAAGGCGATGAACTCGGTCAACGACCAGCGTCCCAGGGTGGTCGCATGCCGTTCACGAAACAAAGTCAGGTCGAACAGCTGGGAAAGGACGTAATCCCAGAGTTCTGCCGCTGATAACGGGAATCGCTGGGCAGGAGAGAGACTCTCGTACGACTGTGACATTGATGTTCGAGTCGATGCCCTGCTCCAGCCGAGGTGAGAGAAAGTCTTCCGCAGGACTTCGATCCATTCGTTGGAGGAATGCTTCCGTTGGAGTGGTTCACACAGCTTTGCCAGTGTTTGCAGGAGTCGCTCGACGTCGAGCAGTTCCCGAAGCGTAAGCGGGAACCGCGTCGACATCTTAGTTGCCTGGGGATCTTCGCGATGGATCGCTTCGAGTCGTTCGCGATCGCGCGCCAGCAAATCGAGAATGACGTTTCTGTTGCCTGCGATCTGTCGGAATCGCAGATAGGCGATCGCATCTTTCGCGATGCTCTCAGCCATGAGTCCCAGTTTCGGTACGAGTTTAGACCAGTCGAACCAGGTCGAGAGAAGAACACTTTTGAGTCGCTCGAAACTCCAGTCGTCTTCGACAAGTAACAGGAACTGCATCATCTGCTTACAGACGACGACCCGGTCGAGCGTCAAAGAAACATCGCAGGCAGTCGGAATGCTGGCATCGCGGAAAATCTCTTCAGCGAGGAATCCTGAATCGCTCAGATCGCGCGCCGTCACGATGATCTGATCGGGGCGGACTCCACTGACGAGCAGGCGCTTGACCTGCTCGGCGACGACCTGCAGTTCATTCTTCTGGCCATAGCAGGCGAGGATCTGGAGACCGTCGGCGTTCTTAGAGACCGTTGTGTCGAAGGGATATTCAAAGAGGTGGGAGGCAAGATGAGCCGCAGCGGGAGTGGGTGGTTGATAGAGGCCCGATGTGAGTTTCATCCGGGTTGCGAACTCATCGACTGGCAGTGGAAGCAGTTCAATGCCGCCAGCTTCCTGAACATGTCTGGACAACGTCTCGCCGGCTCGTTTCGATTTTGCGAACAGATCGGGGCGAGTTTCATCCTGCGACGGCAGTGTGACGACCATCATCTGCGAACGCTGGGCGAGAGTGACGAGGATTTCATATTGCGTCGGCGTGAAGTCGCTGAAGCCATCGACGATCACCAGATCGAACTGCGAGAAAGGGCCAGTCGTCAGTTGTTCCAGTTGAGAACGAGCAGACCAGTAACGTCCCTCGGCGTCGTAAAACCCCCGCTCGTTTAAAAAGTCCTGATAGTCCTGATAAAGGCCATGAAGCTCGCGATCTTTATCGGTCGGCAGACGCGTTGCCTTCTTCATCTGGTCCGGCCAGATCTCGTCTCTCTTCAGTTCCGAAATGAAGCCGCTGACCAGTGACAGGAAGCCACGAGTCCTGCTGATCGACTGAAAGTACAAGAATTCCTCTCGCGATTGTTTCTCCGTGATGAGCTGTTTGAGAATCAGACGTTTACGTGGCTCATCGATGGCCCGAACAAAGTCGTCCCCGGTTTGCAGGATCGATTCGCAGAAGAGGTCGAACGTCAGAACGCCGGGGTTGATCGCGACGGTGAAGTCGTCGTCGAGCAGTTGTTCCAAAACGAGCGACCGGCTGCGTTGTGTCGGAGACAGCCAGAGGCATTGTCCCTGAAGAGGACTTGAGACGGCTTGCTGGAGGTGACGACGATACAGCGAGCGCAGGCAGGAAGTTTTCCCGGTGTACGGAAGGGACGTCAATAAATACAGCTCTCGACGCATGTCGCGAGGCAGGCAGAGGCCTGCTGCACTCCTTTACTTTTTAAATGATCAAAGCGGACAGGCGACGGAAATTGAAAACACCATCTTTACGCGTCCAAATTGATCTTCTAAGATACCTGATGATCCTGACAAACGCACCCGATCGACCGTAATTTCCCAGCTTGTCAGCTGAGGAGTCATCGAGTTGACCTTGTGATCGAAACGAAGTCGTTGAAGACAGTCTCGTTTCGAGAATAAAAATTGAATAAACGTCTGTGACTTTTGGGAGTGACTTATGCACAACCCGCTACGAATCGATTCATCGAAACGCCTCTCTTCTGGGTGGCGCGACTTATTGGCAATCATGCTGACACTCGCAGTTCTGAGCGGAGCATCGCCAGCCATCATGGCCCAGGAAGCGGATGACTCGGAGATCAAGACGGAAGAAAAAGCGGACCCGAACAAGCCGATGTCCGACTATGAACTGATGCAGGTCTTCGTTGATACCTTCCATCAGGTCGAGCAGAACTATGTCAAAGACGTCGAGCGACGCAAACTGGTCGAAGCCGCCATCCGAGGCATGCTGACCGAACTTGATCCCTACTCGAATTACATCTCTCCCGATGACCTGTCTCGCTTCGACGAAGAGATCAATCAGGAATTCGGCGGGATCGGCATTCAGGTCAACCTGGATCGCGATACCCGTTCCATCATCGTTGTCTCGCCAATTCCTGGCACGCCTGCCTACAACGCAGGGATCCGAGCAGGTGACCGCATTACCCAGATCGCTGGCAAGAAAGTCAGTGACTTCGAAGTTGGTAACGAGCTCGATGCTGCCATTAGCCTGATGCGTGGCAAAGCTGGTGAGCCGATTGAGATCACCTACATTCCTTCAGTCGCAGATGCCAAAAAGCCCGGTGAAAAAACGGAAGAAGGCAAGACGACCGAGAAGCCAGATGACGCTGCTCATGATGAAGAAGATCCTGCCACTCCACAGCCGATCTCGGGAGCACAACCCAAAACTGTCACCGTCAAACGCGAGATCATCAACGTCGCGACAATCATGGGCGACCATTACAACAAAGACGATTCGTGGAACTTCTTCGTCGATGAGAGCAAGAAGATTGGCTATATCCGCTTGACTCACTTTACTCAGAAGACGACTCAGGAACTTCGGGATGCACTGAAGACATTGAAGAAGCAAGGCATGCGTGCCTTGATCCTCGACCTGCGATTCAATCCAGGCGGTTTGCTTTCGACTGCGACGGAAGTTGCTGATCTCTTCATCGAGACGGGAAAGATCGTCAGCACCAAAGGACGCAATACCAAGGAACGCGTCTGGAATGCCGTAAAGCCAGGGACTTACTCAGACTTCCCGATGGCTGTCCTGGTCAACCGATATTCTGCTTCCGCCAGTGAAATCGTCAGCGCCTCTCTGCAGGATCACAAGCGAGCCGTCGTGATTGGCGAGCGGACCTGGGGTAAGGGGAGCGTTCAGAACGTCATCGAAATGGAAAACGGTTCAAGCGCTCTGAAGCTGACAACAGCGAGCTACCACCGTCCCAGCGGCAAGAACATTCACCGCTTCCCCGGTGCGTCGGAAGAGGACGAATGGGGCGTCATGCCGGATGACGGATATGTGGTGAAGTTCACTCCCGATCAGATCCGTGATTACATGGAACATCGACGCATCCGCGATATCCTCAATCAGCAGGACCCACCGAAAAGTGAATTCGTCGACACGCAACTCAATAAGGCGATCGAAGAACTGACGGCCAAGCTGGATCACCCAACTGACACCAAGGATTCTGCCAAATCCGACAAACCCGACGAGAAGAAAGATGCGACCAGCGAAGACAAGAAAAAGGCAGCCATGCTGGAGTCATTCCACCCTGCCTTCACGACTGGTTGATTTGACAGTCTGAACTGATTTGCCCAAAGTAGGGACACGCCGGAGTAAAATCTGGCGTGTCCTTTTTTGTTTGTGTCGAACTATGGCGTGTGCCACGGCTGTGTCAGCCGTGCGATCGCGCAATGGACATCCATTACACGGCTGACACAGCCGTGGCACACGAGTCGAACAGACCCGAGATGAGTATCTAATGCAGCATTTACTGGCGATCGAAACGTCCTGCGATGAGACAGCAGCGGCGGTGATTGATCGAGATCGACGCGTCCTCTCGAGCGTCGTGTCGACGCAGACAGCGCTGCATGAGCATTACGGCGGGGTCGTTCCAGAGATCGCCTCGCGGGCACATCTGGAACGAATACTTCCGGTGATTGACGAAGCAATCAAGCAGGCTGGTTTGACGCTGCAGGACATGTCAGCGATCGCCGTCGCAACGCATCCCGGGCTTTCTGGTTCGCTGCTGATCGGACTCACGGCTGCGAAAACATTGTGCCTTGCGACGGGACTGCCATTGATCGCCGTCGATCATATTCTCGCTCACATCTATGCCTGCCAGATGGCATCGGGACGTGACGTGTATCCGTGCGTCGGGTTCGTTGTCAGCGGCGGTCATACCCATCTGTTCGACTGCCCATCGCCTTTGGAGCACAAGCTGCTGGGATGCACCATCGATGATGCGGCAGGAGAAGCGTTTGATAAAGTCGCTCAGATTCTTGGACTTGGGTATCCTGGTGGCCCTCTGATTCAAAAGGTCGCAACGCAAGGCAATACGAAAGCCTGTGCCTTTCCTCGGATCTTCATTCGCGACGAGCGTTTGGACTTCAGTTTCTCCGGACTGAAGACAGCCGTCCTTTATGAGTATCAGGGAATTCCTGGCCAGCCACCGAAAGCAGGTCAAGGTGACCCGCAACGTATCGCGGACGTCGCGGCCTCGTTCCAGGCAGCTGTGGTAGATATCCTTGTTGCGAAAGCGGATGCCGCACTGAAGAAGACCGGCTATCGGCGTCTTTGCGTGGGAGGCGGTGTCGCTGCGAACGGGCCGTTTCGCGAGGCGTTGACGCAACTGGCCGCACGTCGCAAGGTCGACGTAATTGTCGCTCCCATGGAGTACTGCACCGACAATGCAGCCATGGGGGCAATCGGCTGGGAGCTCTTTGAAGCGGAAAGATTTGCTTCCCTTGATACCGATATCACGCCGGGGCTCGTGCGGCGATAAGACTGTCCGAAAAACCTATCGAGGTTGAGTGTTGTTCTGGTTCCCGCCCAGAAAAGTAAACGTGAAGACATCACTGACCGTGCTGAAACTGGGAGCCAGATTCAGCGTGACATAACGCCGATCTGCGGACACTGTGGCAGACGCAGCCAGCGAAACGCCATCACTGAGTGTTGTCACCACGGGTCGATAGCCAACGGCTTGCTGACCGACAAAAATCGAGCCCGCTCCGGCTGACGGATCTGGTTGGTCGGGCGTAGATGCCAGTTGACGACGGCGATTGCGCAGGAATTCCAGTGTCGAGACGCGAGCTTTTTCGCGTGTTTCCTGCAATGTGGAAGGTTTGATTTCGAGTGTACGTTCTGCTTTGCGGCGACCCGTTTTCAGTTCGAACTCAATCTTGACTTCATCGGATGTCAGATTGATGGGATGTTGCGTGATGACCGGCTTGGATGATTGTGCCTTTTCCGTGATAACGAGCATGGCTTTCTTGCTGACAATATCGCCATACGCATGACGAATCGTAATTTTGTAGACGCCGTTGAAGCCTTTGCCGCAGACGTAATGGTCATAGCCGTTCTTGGGAGCCCCGCCATTACCATCGTGGACCAGAGTTCCGCCAGCCGGCGTGAGTGGATTCTCAAACGAGCAGACAACACCCGTTGGTTCTTCGACCGCCAGATCGAGGTCACCTGCTCCGCTCCATTCAAGTCGGATATCCAGATCGCGAATCGAAGCCTCTTGTAGACGAGACGTGAGCTCGTTGGCTAGCTGAGTATTGCCTGCTTTCTTGAGGCGACTGATCAGGTCGGTCGTTGTATCGACTGCATCATCATGACGCCGTTGAAAACCAGTGCTCCAGTCGTAAGTCAGGATTCCCTCCGCTGCCCAGATGATGGCATCCTGGTCTTTCAGATCTTTGGCATGTTTAAGTCCCAGCGCGTAAGGCTCGGGACGACTTGGCGCCAATCGGGAAGCCTGACGGTACATGGAAAGGGCCTGCACTTTGGCACCGAAGCGTGTCAGGTAGGCAGCGGAAACAAGCAGGTTTGGAACGTCGAGTGGTCGGAAATCGTTGTTTGAAAGCAGGACGCGTTCGACTTCTTCCTTGGGATAATGCTCGATCTCCATCGTCAAGGCAAGTACCTGATACATCCAGGGCTGAGGTCGTCCTGCAATGAGACAAGCCTGAATAATGCCAATCACATCTTTGAACTGACGTGACTCATGCTTCTCAAAGACGAGAGTCTGGATATCCGCATCACTCAACTCATGCTGTTTAAGAAAGGCACTCCAGTCAGTCGGAGCAGGTGTTTTCTCCGGTTGCTGATAACTGGCCAGTTGAATGACCGAACCCTTTCGGCTGGCTGGCTGTGGCAACGAAAAAAGCTCGTGGGTTGTCGTCAGGACAACACCACGAGCAATGAGATTGGGTAAATCAGCTTCTCTGACTTCTCTGTTTTGACTAAGTTTCGATGGGACTACAGTTTTTTTTTCCCGTCATTAGCAGCAGCGTCAGGAATGGAGAAGAATCCACCACCTCCGCCGAAGCCACCCATGCCGCCACCCATGCCTCCCATACCACCGCCCATGCCTCCCATACCACCGCCCATACCGCCCATTCCACCACCCATACCACCCATGCCGCCGCCCATACCACCCATGCCGCCACCTTGGATTCGAAGTGGAATGACGAGGTCAGCAACCGGATAGACGCGAGTCGTGCTCTTTTCATCGGCAGCAGTTTGGGTCGTAATCTTCATGACTTCGTCTTCGACGACCCATGTCAGGCCGAGTTTTTCGAGCATGATTTTCATGGCACTACGCAACGAGACGCCTGACAGGACGAGGTTGATCGGCTCGTCAGTAGGAATACCCTCTTCAGACAGAGCGTTATCTTCGAGGATAATCGTGATGCGGTGCAGTTGAGCCAGATAGTCGATGGCGTCTTTTAAAGGCGTATCGACGAACTCGATCGAAGTATTATCTTTCAGAGCGTTCATAATCCGCTCTTCGTTCACGCTGTTGCGACGCAGGTCGGGAGAAATCCACTTCTGACGTTCCTGAGTGATCTTGTTCCATACTTCCACTGGTGGATAAACGATTGGTGGTTCATCTGGGAATGGAACGTGGGACAGTTCAACCTGTGTCAATGTCGCCAGGTATTTGTCAGCCCGGAGAGAACGCAGATAGAAGGCTTCAGCGAGTCGACCAGCCGCTTCAGCACCGAACAACGCCGCGGTGGCTGGACCGTTTCCTGGTTCGGTACGAACTGCCACGCGTGAAACCTGCTCTGCTTCTTCAAAGGCTTCATCGCGACCGCGGAAACCTTCGAGCATCAGGGCACGGACTTTATCAATCAGTTGTTCCAGTCGTTCGTCACGGAAAGCGATTTCATCAACAATCCGCTGAGTGGCTTCCAACTCAGCACGTTTACGCTCGGATTGAATACGGTCTGACTCGATCTGTCGGCTGCGAACTGACAGAGAGCCAATCGCGAAGTTGAGCTCACGGATGAGTTCACCTTTCACCGTTGGATCGATCAGGTCCGTGGCGTTGACACTCGCCAGGGTGCGTTTGAGCAGATTGATGCTGTCTTCCGGTTCGGTCTGGCCGATTTGGCTGGCCAGTTCGATATCGTTGCTGACTTCTAGTCGAAGTTTCTCGTTGGCTGCTTTTTGCAAAGCCTGAAACTGGCGAATTTCGTTTCCAGAATCGGCTGTTGGAGGACCCGAGCGGTCTTCAACCGACTGTGGAGTAAATTCGTCCTGCATGCTGACTGTCTTGATATAGTTTTGGAATCCAGCCTTGGTCGAGCTCAGCATCTCGTCGCCAGCCAATGGCAGAGAGAGCCCGTTGTTGCCTTGAGAGGCGTTCCAGACCAGTTCCAGATAGGCGTTGTCAGCAGAAGGAGCAGTCGTGCCATCAATCGTTTCTTTGACCTGCCCGTTCTGAGACGAGAGAGTCAACGCGACAGGTTTAACTGACGTCGCGTTCTGTTTGACAAGATAGAAGCTCGAACGGTCTTGTCGCAGAGGCAGCGCGATCGTCGGAAGAGTTTCTGCTCCTTCGACAGTCAGCTGTGATGGATAAGCAACGGGGCCTTGAACGGCCTTCGTAACCCGCTCTGCAACGTATTCAGCAGCAAATTGTTCCTGCTGGACCTGATGGAATCCGCCTGTCTGGTAAGCAAGAACTCCCAGGAGTTGTAAGTCGAGTTGAGAACCGACAGCGACCGTGTGAATAGGTGTTTGAGAATCACGATAAGACTGGCAAAGAGTTGCCATGTCTTCTGCAGTAATCAGGTTCGCGGTGCACATCCCGTCGCCGATCAGCAGAACACCAGCCTGATTCGCAGCGGCAACCTTGTGCGCTTCTTTCAAGGCGGCCAGCAGGTTCGTCGTCCCGGCTGGGAAGCGCGTTGACAGACGGCTCATCGCATCGGAACGGTTCTGCTCCGTGTTGGCCAGAAGATCCGGGCTGGTCTTCAGGATCGTGTTATCGATCGCCCAGATGCTGAAGTTCACATCAGCTGGCAGGCTTGTCAGAACATTTTGAACGATCCCAAATGCATCTTCGCGATGCTTGCCAAGCTGGCTGGCAGAGGTATCGACGAGAATGAGCAGATTCTTCGTCGTTGCATTTGTCTGATAATCAGCGGGCAGTGAGACACCAACCGCGCTGTAGAGAGTACCGTCAGTCTGATAGCTTTCTGTCAAACCTGCGGAAACTGCACCTGTGCAGCTAGCTGACAACGCTACTACAGCACTGAACACCGACTTTTTCATCGAAGAGACCATTTTCAGGTGGCTCCCTCTCATGCGGATTGATCAGAAGACGTTCGTCGCGGAAAAACCCGGCCGAACGATAATCGATTGGATTGTGAGACGGGTGGGCGTTTTCCACCACCGCGCCAGATGGGAATTTTATTCTCGAACACGTCGGCGATACACCTTCGATTCGAGCAGCAGGCCTCCCATTCTACCTCCTCATTCGGTTCACCTAGAAGTAAATTCGCTGGGAAAATAGGTGGAAGCGGAAATTTGGCAGGATTTCCTGCGCCTGATTGTTACGTTGCGAACGCACGTCAGGGTTGCCGGATTCCACCCGTAGCGATTGTTCCGAGTGTGACTATTTTGGGGAGCAATCAGTCCGCTTTCAAGCGGGCTGTGAGAAGCTTCTTGCGATTGGCATAAGCGGTTTTCAGATCCGTGATCGGCATGATGCGGACCAGCTGATTCTTGTAGGTCAGACGTCCTTCGGCATCGAAGGCGATGAAATCAGCGACTTCCGGGATGGCATCACCCGCGTAAAGAGCTGCATAGGTCTCAGGATCAACCCCCTGGCCTGCTTCCAGTTGAGCCAGAGGATTCCCGCCACCAGACAGGACGATGAAGGAATTCAGAGACTTCGTTGCTGGCTCGTACTTGCCTTCGATCCGCAGAGATTCCATCGCGGTCTGCAGGCCTTCGTTAGCAGTGCGGATCTGCTTAATCGTGTCGTTACTGATTTCGAATGTCTCGAAACCCTTATTTTCCTCTTCAAACTGAGCATAGCCGGTATTAACCAGTGTCGGCATTACGGAATGGGTCGAACGGCTGGCTGACAGTTGACCTGCAACAAAAGCCGAAACGACAGCAAGAGCGATCAGAGGCGTTTTCATGACGAGTGGAACTCCGTAAAGCGACATGCCGATGGTCGGGAAAGTCGGAACCAAAACCTGACGAGTAGCCGCGCAGATCGTCCGATCGAAGTCTCTCTATGTTGACACGACACAATCGTCTGGACAAGAGAGCATTTTCCAGCAGCCCGTACACGAAGAACTTTGGTCCCAAGTCGTTCAGTTTATGACGTTTGGGACCGGTCTACTCACCCGTTTCATTAGATGACGACCCGGTCAATGTAGGCCAACACGGCTGAAACGAGTTCCGGCATCGCCACCAGATCGTGGTTTTTGCAGGCCTGTTCCAGGCGGGAAGCAATCGGCGTCAATCCGGAAAAGCCATACCCCCCCCCTGCTCCTTTGAGCTGGTGGGCGAGAGTCTTGAGCTGTTCGAAGTTGCCGTTCTGGAAGGCGTTCGCCATCTCGATCCGACGTTCCTGAAGCGATTCATAGAACATTTCGAGGAGTTCCAGGAAGTCAGGATCATCTGCAAATTCAGAACGAATCGCTGGGCCTTTGGGCGAAGTTGTGGTTGCAAGAGCCATGAACAGGTGCACCTGATTGATGTGAAAAAGAAACAGAGCGTTCTCCAAACCTATAAGTCTTATTTCGGGACGGAATTGTCGTTGTCCGAAATCAAGGCGGGTCGTCACTTTGATTTCCGGCAAATTTGAAGTCTGTAGGGGTTGTAACGACTTGCTAAGACTGTCGTGACGGGTGTCGTGTGCGACTTGGTCACAGGTGCCTACAGGATAAAGCCTTAAGGCGTGAGGGGACCATCGCTCTTGACGGTGAAGTCTGCTTTTCAGTAAACACTGTCTGCGGGGCCACTTTCATGATGAACGTCGTCACCACTGTCTGATGTACACGCCGCAGCTCTCGGTTACGGACAACCATGAAGCTCATACAACGAGTATTGCTCGGAGAGATGATTCGCATCTTCTTCTCCATTCTCACCGGCGTGACGGTTATTCTTGTCTTCATCGGCGTGTTCCGCGAGGCGAGCGAACACGGGCTGGGTCCTGAGCAGATCCTTGCAATCCTGCCGTTTATCGTTCCCAGCTTGCTGCCTTTCACGATCCCTGCCACGATGCTGTTGACGGTCTGCGTTGTCTATGGACGCATGTCAGGGGATCAGGAGATCACGGCCTGTAAATCAGCCGGGATCAATGTAATGGCTCTCATCTGGCCAAGTCTTGCGATGGGCGCCGTGTTGAGTGTGAGTTCCTTTTTCCTGACCGATCAGGCGATTCCCTGGGCGATGTCGCGAATTCAGTGGATCGTTGTGCATTCGATGGAAGAGATTTTCTTTGACCGTCTGAAATCTCAACACCAGTTTATTGAACGCAAGCAGGGCATCATCATTTCCACGATGGATGTCGATAATCGGACGCTGATCAAGCCAACGATTACCTATAAGCCAGGAAAAGAAGGGACGCCGCTGCGACTGCAGGCGGAACGGATCGGCCTTGAATTTGACATCGAGAAAAGCCTTGTCCACGTACGCGTCATCGGCGGCTATTATGAAAAGCCCGGCGAGCAGAAGGGCTTTATTGAAGACCAGCAGTTTACGTTTCCGCTTCCCAAAATGCTCAAGCCGCTCAAGGCTCAGAACCTGCCCGTTAATGAGATCCGCGACGAAATCATTGCCATGGAGAAGCAGCGGAACTTCAATGATCGATTCGCTCAACTGGAAGCCTCATCGACCATGATGCTCGGCGAGTTCGATCGGTATGCTTCGACAGAATTCAATCGCATGTATTACGACAACGAGGATAACACTCGCAAGATCGACCGAATGTATACTGAGATCCATAGTCGGTATGCCCTCGCCGGAAGCTGCCTGTGCTTCGTTTTGATTGGTAGCCCGTTCTCAATTCTCCAAGGGAAAAAGCAGTTTCTGACGAGCTTCATTCTCTGTTTTGTGCCGATCATTCTCGTGTATTATCCGATCATCATGCTGCTGATGAACCAGTCGAAAAACGGCACGATCGACCCCAGTTATGGAATGTGGATCGCGAATATCCTGATGGTTGGCTTGGGGATCTACCTGATTCGCAAGGTTCTGAAACACTGACTTCTATTGCCCTGATTGTGATTTCGATATGACTGTGTCTGCACCAATCACTGCTTCCTGGAATGGCCAGATCATGCCGCTGGATGACGTCCGCGTCCCGGCTCTTGATCGAGGCTTTCTGTTTGGTGATGCGCTGTATGAAGTGCTCCGCGTCAAGAATGGACGTCCGATCTTCTGGGAGGAACATCATGAGCGCCTGCAATCAGGACTGGATGCGGTCCAGATGAGAGTCGACATGCCGGAGATTGAACGCCAGATGCAAAAGCTCTGTGCAGCCAGCGTGAACAAAACCGGGATGATCTACCTGCACATCACCCGCGGCGTCGGGCCGCGCAAGCACGCGTTCGCAATCGATGCCACGCCCAACGTGTTGATCTTCATTCAGCCGCTGGATGCCGAGGATATTCGTCGAAAGCAGCAGAACGGCGTGAGTGTTATTCTACAGCCGGATTTGCGCTGGAAGCGTCCGGACATCAAGTCATCGAATCTGCTGCCGAATTGTCTTGCGGTCAATGAATCGGTACGGGCGCAGGCCAGTGAAGCGATTCTCGTCAGCGAGCGTGGTCAACTCACGGAAGGGGCCTGCTCGAATCTGTTTCTTGTCATCGACGAGCAGATCGTCACCCCGCCACTGGAACAGCGGATTCTGGGTGGCGTGACCAGGCTGAAACTGATCGAGATGGCCAGGCGGCAAGGCTATGATATCATTGAGCGGACGATCGATCAGATGGAGATCTTCACGGCCGATGAGGTCTTTCTGACGAGTACATCTATTGATGTCATGCCCGTCGTGAAGATTCAAGAGCAACTGGTGAATGGCGGGCATCCGGGGAAGATGACCAAGACGCTTGCGCAGGCGTTCGCGAGGATGATGGAGAGTGTGACGGGGTTAAGTAAGGCAGCTTAAAATTGGGTAGCGGAGGTTGTCCCAACCTCCGCCGGTTCGCTTCGAACCGGAAAGAAACACGGTCACCGCGCAGATGACCGTGAATTGAAGTAATACATCAACTCCGCGATCAGCGTGTTTCTCGCGGCTTCGCCGTCCGGGTTGGGACAACCCGGACTACCCGGAAGTATTGTTGACCTTGTTGAGGCTTACTGGCGGTTGAGGGTCATCAGGTACTCGACGATGTCGACCAGTTCCTTTTCCGACAGCAGCTTTTGCAGGTCGGCGGGCATCATGGAGATGTCCTGCTTTTCTTTGAAGTCGATCTTGCTGACGGGGATCGTTCTCAAGAGGCCTTCGGCGTTTTTGAGTGTTACTTCGTCAGCGGTCTCACTCACGAGCAGGCCGACTTCCTGGACTCCATCGGTCGTGAGGATGTTGTACGACTCGAAGCCGTGGCTGATGCCTGCAGAGGGGTAGAGGATCGATTCATACATCGATTCGCGGCTCAGCTTGCTGCCGATCTCGGTCAGGTTCGGGCCGACTTCTCTCCCCATGGTTTGGGCAACGTGACACTTCCCGCAGGTTCCGGTCGTGTGGTAGAGCAGCTTGCCAGCGGCGACGTCGCCACGCTTTTTGGCGAGTTCGGAAACGGGGGGAAGCGGCTGGGAGTCTTTGGAGGGAGGGAGTGGATACCGCTGAGCTGCGAACGACTTGATCGCCTTATCATTCGAAGCATGCAGCAGCGGAGCGATGGCTTGAGCGTAGCTGTCGTCGAGGACGCCTTCTTCGACCCAGGCCATGAGTTGCTTGCGTCCGCCGTCGAAGCTTCCGATGGCTCGGAGGGCTTCCTTCTTGAGGTTTGTGTTCTTGCAGTCTGGATTGGTGATAATCGCTTTGGAGACGGAAATCATCTTAGGATTGCGAGCCTGAGCAAATGCTTGCAGAAGCTTTTGGGCGTTCTCCGCAGCCGCAGCATCGGTCGAACTGGCAACTTCGATGGTCGACTTCGCCAGTGATTCCGGTTTCTCGACATCCAGCAGATAGCCCGCCATATCGACACTAAGCTGAGAGCCCGCATGGCTTGGCAGCTTCGCGAGGAGGGTGGCATTCATCTGTTTAAGTTTCAAGGCTTTGACAACGCGGAACCAGGTCTCGTCGTTGGTGGTCTTCGCCAGCTTTTCGGTAACAGCTTTCTCGTACGCAGGCTGCTGGTCGAGATTAAAATTCTTCAGGCGTTTGACCGATTCCACGAGGATCAGGATATCGCGTTCCGGATCGTTGGTGGCTGTTTCGAACGCGAGTTTCGCGAGGGCATCTTGCGAGGCAGTGAGGTCGACGAAGTCCATGCTGCGGAAGTAGCGTGGGAGTTCAGCTGTGGGAACAGTTGAGTCTTTGATGATCTCGATGAGTAGGCGGGGAGTCTGGCTGCCTCGGGAACGCCAGATGATATCACGTTGCTCGGGAGACAGGGAGTCGTGGTCTTCGTCTTCTGGTAGGTAGCTGTCCAGGACTTCATCCCAGACACCATCCCCAGCGAGCCCAATTGCCTCAAGCAGCCAGCGATCACCAGCGTTATATTTTTCGAGTCCTCTCATGATCATTTTTGATGCGTGGTCTGAGGTCACCAAACCCGCTCCATGCAACTCACGCAGCGAGATCATCACTTCACGCAGCACGTTGGGTTCCTCGAGCAATTCGGGAGCAAACGTTGGCATCAGAGTTTTGTTTTCTTTGACTTTGTGTTCGATCATCAGCATGCGACCGAGACGAAGGTTCGTCATGAGCAGATCGAGATCCCCAACGCGGTTCAGTTTGGCGAGTTTTACTTTCTTCCACGGATGCAGGTCGTTTTCTGGGTCAAATGGAAGACATAGGCCGATGGCCCAAATCAACTGAGCTTTTTGAGCTTGATTGAGATCAGAATCAGCGGCTGTTCCTAAAGCGTCGAGGGCGTTTTCGGCATGTTTACTTACAGCCTGCCAACCGAGAAAGCGAGACGATGCATTCGGACTCAGAAGGGCTGTCACTGCTTCTTCTGCAGATTTGATCTTTGCTTGTTGAGGTTTGTATTGATGTCCCTTCGGTGCCAGTCGGAAAATTCTCCCTTTATCAATATCCACCATGCGGTGCCCGCCGACGCCGCCGTCGTACCAGTCGGAGATGAAGAGGGACCCGTCCGGAGCAGTGCAGACGTCGTCGGGGCGGAACCATTGATCCCGTTTGCCTTCGATGAGGACTTCCTGAGTGGCTTTGTACCCTGCCCCATCTGGTTCGGGACGGTAGACACGGACGACGTTCGGACCCGGGTCGCAGTGAATCAGCTGGCCTTTGTATTTTTCGCCCAGCAAGTCGCCTGAATACCAGATCATCCCGCAGGGAGAGCCGGCGCCGGTGACGAGCATGTTGGGGATGACGCCCGGATCGTTCTGGTGCCAGTGACGGCTAGGGATGTCCTGTTCGAGGTTCGTGCGCGGAGCCTGCCAGCCTTGGCGTGTCATTTCGTCATTGAAGCCGTAGTTGCCATACTCCATCACGTAGTTGATGCGGGTGGCTTTGTTGCCGTCGTCGTCGTTGTCGGACTGCCAGATATTGCCAAAGGCGTCGACGCAGAGTTCCCAGGGATTGCGGAAATTCCAGGCGAGCGTTTCGACGTTGCTGCCATCGAGATCGCAGCGGAAGATCATCCCCTGCTGGTAAGGACCAGAGCCAGCTTTGACTTCGCGTCCACTGCGGTCGACGACGAGCTTGCCGTTTTTGTCGAGCAACTGACGACATTCATTGCCGTAGTTGAAATACAGCTTGCCGTCTGGGCCAAAGATAACTGTATGAAAGCCGTGGTCGTGTTGACCTTGTCCGCCGTCTGAAAAGAGGACGGAGTGACGGTCGGCTTTCAGGTCGTTGTTATCGTCGTAGAACTCGATGATGGTTCGCGGCGTCGAGACGAGAACACGGTTGCCGAGGACCAGGATGCCGTGAGGAGAATCGATGTCTTTGCCCTGATAGAAAACGGTTGTCTTGTCGGCTTTGCCATCGTGATCAGTGTCTTCGAGGATGAGGATGCGGTCCCCTTCTTCACGTGGCTTGAACTCGCCGTTGCGGAAGTGACGGTAGTTGACGATTTCTCCGACCCAGACCCTTCCGCTGGCGTCGACATCGATCGTCGACGGGTTGCTGATCATCGGCTCGCTGGCAAAAAGTGTCAGTTCAAGGCTGGGATCCTGGACGTCCAGTTGGCGGACAGCGTCTTTAGCGTCACGAGAGTTAGTTAGCCCCTGGGCTGCCAGCGAATCAGCAGTGCAAGTCATCGTCATGAGCGATAAAACGTAGGCAGCAAGCGCAAAGCGGGACGGGTTCATCGGGCTATCCTTCGTGGAGGTGATCTGATGACGCGTAGCGAAAGCGATTTCAAGCATTCCTGCCGAGCATGGCAAGCAGCGATCCTGCGGATCGCGAGTTTTCCCGGAGAATTGAGGATTCTTGCCGGGAAAGACTCGCTGGTTCGCAGACTGAATTGTCAAAGAGGAGACTGGAACGCAGAGGGAACAGAGTGAGGCAGAGATCGCAGAGAAGATTAGAGTTGAAACTTCACCTGTGTGACCACTGCTCACCACCGTCTGCTCCGCGTTCCCGTTTTTGGTTCGCGTGAGCAGCGGACGGTGATCACAATTTCCATTACTGCTTCTTGGCGAGTTCTTTCGCGAGAACTTCGGTCACGTCTTTGCTGTCTGGTTTGACGCGGGCACCAATACGGGCGACGACGTCCCCGTTACGACCGATGACGAACTTCTCAAAGTTCCACTTCACAGGGCCTGGCTGGATGCCATTGCCGCTGTAGCTGGTCAGGTATTGGTAGAGGGGATGAGCGTTCGGGCCGTTGACGTCGATCTTTTCGAACATTGGGAACTTCACGCCGTAAGTGGCTTCGCAGAATTCGCCAATGTCTTTGGCAGACCCTGGTTCCTGGCCGCCGAACTGGTTGCATGGGAAGCCGAGGACGACGAGGCCGTCTGCTTTGTGCTTGTCATACAGCTCTTGGAGACCTGCGTATTGTGGGGTGTTGCCACACTTGCTGGCGACGTTGACGATGAGGATGACTTTGCCGGCATACTGGCTGAGATCAGCGTCTTCGCCAGTCAGCGTTTTGACTTTGAAGTTCAGCGATTGAGGCGGTTCAGCGTGAGCCGATGACATGTTTAGTCCTTGAACCATGGTGAAGGTTCCGAGCAGCAGGGTGAGAAAACTCAGCTTCATGAGAGGCGCTCCTGAAATCGTTTGGCGGGAGTATCGTCCGACGAGACATTACGAGGGACGGGAGATTATAGGCGGGAGGCGAGCAGAAGAATCTGGCATTCATGGGAATTCAGAATTGCCATGACGTCCTTGCGTCTCTGACGGATCAACTATGATTGATGTGCAGAAAGAATGCTATCTTTACCGCGGAAAATTTTGTCAAATATCAATGTGGGATCAATTGTTCTGGTCGTCAAGGCGTGAATTGAATGTTTGACTGGCATGATTTGCGTCTGAGAGTTTTATGCATCGTATGCGTCATGAGTCTATCGACTTCGCGCCCTGGTTATGCTGCACCGCCTGCGGGAGTTGAAAATGCAATTCGAAAAGGTGTCGACTTTTTAAGTCAACACCCCATCCCGTCGTATGAAGCAGGGCTGGTTGCGTATGCGATCATCAAGGGAACCCATCAGACTGACAGTCCGGCGGTCAAAGCCAATCTCGAAAAAGTACTCAACAAGTTTTCGGCAACTGAATACAACCCCATTCAACATCATTACTATGAAGCAGCGATCGATGCGATGGCGCTGGAGGCGACTGATCCCGTCTTTTATCAACCTCAACTGCAGTTGATTGCTGATTTCATCATCAAGGGGCAGCTGCCAAGTGGTGGGTGGTATTATCCCCGTCAGAATGGTCCGGGCGGCGATACCAGCATCACTCAGTATGCGTTACTCGGCTTGTGGGCAACCATGAGAGCTGGCGTGCAGGTCCCTGCAAGTGTCTGGGATCGCGCTGGACGTTGGCATCTGGCAAGTCAACATTCGGATGGATCGCATGAATATCATCCAACGAAAAATGGAGCGCCGTCGCTTACCATGACCGCTGCCGGATGTGGATCGCTGGCGCTGATTAATCGACTACTGTTCGGAGAATCGGGCATTGCCGGTCGAAAGAATGAGCAGAAGAAATTTGGCATTCTCAAACAGGTCAATCTTGATCGGCCCGATGCTCCAGCACCCGAATTGAATGGTCCTGTTTCTGTCAATTCCAGTCAATTAACAGAAGCAGCCAAACGTGCTTTTAACTGGCTCAGTCCGAGACATTCTTATTTACCCAACGGAAATGTTCAGCAATGGCAGTTTTACTACACGTACACCGTCGAGCGTTTTTGTTCGCTGAATGAAATTCAAGAGATCAATGGGATCGACTGGTATCAGGACGGCGCGAGTACACTTGTCAAAATCCAAAGGGAAGATGGCAGCTGGTATCACTCTGAAGCCATTTATGATACGTGTTTCAGCGTCCTTTTTCTTAGTCAGGCCACAGGGCAGATTCTCGGTTTCGATCGTGCCGAAAAGATGATTGGTGGTGGGATGTTGATCGGGGGGCGTGGACTGCCGGATGACCTGGCAGGGGTCGTTCTCGAGGATGGGACAGTTAAGAATGACAATCCTGCCGAAGGCATGGACGCGATCATGAAGAAGCTTTCCACTATGAATCTGGAAGTTCTCGAAGGAGATGACAAGCAACTCGACATCCCTGCACTTTTGAAAGACCCCATGGGCTTAATGGCCAATAAGCCGATCTTTTATCAGCTCCTGGAAAACAAGGACCCACAGATCCGCATGCAGGTCGTGACGTGTCTGATTTCAGCAGATCGGATCGAAGCCTGTGGACCACTCATCGAGAAGCTCAGAGACGAGAACTGGGGGATCGTCGCGGAGGCAAATCGTGGTTTAAAACTGATTAGTCGCAAGCCGTTTGGAGTTGGCGGGAATAGTGATCCATCGGGTTATTTGCCAGACGGCGTCACAGAAGAAACCGCGACAGTAGAACAGAGAGAGGCGGCGAAAGAGCGGTTTCACGTTGTCGTGATTAACAAGTGGGCGGAGTGGTACCAGAAGGCATCAGCGAGGTAATCATCCCTCACGTGTGCCACGGCTGCGTCAGCCGTGATTCGGCGCGTGCTCGACAGCCCCACGGCCGACACGGCCGTGGCACACACCGAAAGCTCACTGTACTTCGGCGACGATGATTGTGACATCGTCGGAATAGTTTCGGGAGCCGACGAAATCTTTGAGCGAGGCGGTCAGCGTATCGAGTGTTTCTTGAGCACCGCGGACTCGGCAGTCGGTGATCGTTCGGTCGAGACGAGGGACGCCGAAGAGTTCGTCGAGATCATTGTGGGCTTCGATCAGGCCGTCGGTGTAGAAGATCAGACGGTCTCTGGTCTGCAGGTAGATACTGGCTTCGTCGTAGGTGATCGAGTCTGTGATACCCATCGGCAGGCGACCGGCGCGGTCGAGCGAAAAGACTTCGTTCGTCGAACACCGTTTGACTCGCGGCGGATTATGGCCTGCAGAAGCATACGTCAGCTTGCGGTTCGATGGATCGTAGACGCCGTAGAAGGCGGTCACGAAGGCACCGGAACGCAGTGTGTAGTGCTTCGTCAGGTGACGATTGAGATAGTTCATGAACGCAGCAGGTGAGTCCATGCCTTCGCCATCATGATCCCAGGTGTGGGCGATGCTGTGCGTCATCGCCATGACGACCGCAGCCGGAGTGCCATGGCCGCTGACGTCCGCGATCAGGATGCCCCATTTGCCATCAGGAAGCGGGAAGAAGTCGTAATAATCACCGCCGGCTTTTTGTGAGGACTGGTAATAGGCGGCCAGCGACATTTTCGGGATCGCGGGGAGCTTTTGAGGCAGCAGGTCTCGCTGGATTTCGCCGACGACTTCCATCTCCCGCTGTAGCATGTAGTTCATCTGCTCGAGCTGTTCGGCCATCACGAGATTCTGTGTCGCACGTCCAAACAGGTTGGAAATCCAGACGACTTCCGGAAGGTCTTCGACCGAGAATCCATTCTCGACTTGGCGCATCGCGATCACCATATTCAGAGCTTCTCCGCCATCGAATAGCGGAATGGCTCGGAGTGATTTCTGGTCTTTCATGTACGAAGCAGCGGGGTCATCCTCATCAACTTCCAGCTGATCGATGACGTGTGGCTGGTTGCTGTAGATCAGCTCAGCCAGCAATCCGCCAGACATCAATGGGAGCAGTTCCGGATTTCTCCAGGGGTTGACCTGTTTCTGCCAACCAGTGAAGCGGGTGATGCGGTAGTTGGGATAAGTCAACCCGCGTCGACTCAACGAGATGACCCCATCAGAAGGAAACAGCTTTCGCATCCGCGCGCCATATGAGCGGACCATCTCTTCCGGATTGGTCTGCTGGCTCATTTCACGCATCGTGTCAACGACCGTATCGAGGCGTTCTTTGAGCGTGCCAGCGATGTGCCTTGTGAAGCGCAGTTTTGGCGCGGGAGCTAAGATGTTTCGACGCTCGTCAATGCTCTCGTAGAGACTCATGCTGCTTTTCCTGTATCCCGCCAGATGGAAAGTCTGGGTTAAAAGTCGACACGTCAGCGAGTCGGAGGTTCTCAGGAATGTCTGAGTTGATCAATTCGGGGGAGTCTTCGCTGCAGGTGTGTCGTTGGCAAGGGGGAGTTCATAACACGCCATTTCGTGGTGATCGCGAACAAAAGCCCGATTTCCGACCAGAGCCGGGGGATTCCAGACCTTGACCGAGTCAGAAAGGACCTGCAGGCTCGCCAGTTCCTGCCAGCTTTCGGGGGTTGCCTCAACCAGGACCATTTGACCCTTCTCCGTAAGAATAAACAGTTTATCGTGAGAAAGAAGAAGCTGACCGTGTCCGTAGCGTCCTTTTTTCCATTTGACGTCATTTTTGACCGGATCGAGCGCCATCAAAATCCCTTCATCCAGGCCGTAGGCGATTCCATTGTAAAGAACCGGGCTGGTGAATTTGCAGCGCATCGAGCGGGGAGAGGTCCAGACCTGGGTGGCGTTGAACTTCTCGCCGTCCGCGGAGACTTTGACCACGGCGGCACCGTGATTGTAGCTAGCTGTGATGAAGACCTGGTCATCGGGGAGAACCAGCGGTTGGGCGACGTTGACGCCGGCATCGTTTTTGAACGGGTAGAACCAGAGGGTCTTTCCCGATTCGATGTCGTAGCCACCCAGTCCTGCTCCATCAAAATGCAGGATCTGTTCTTTGCCGCCCAGCGTCGCCAGTCGAGGGGAACTGTACCCGCAAAGGTTTTCTGCATGCGACGCGCGTGACAGCCCTGCTCCTTCCCAAATCATTCGGCCCGTTTCGCGGTCATACGCAACGAGTGCTTGTCCGATTTCTGAGCCGGCGTTGTAGATAACATGATTGCCCAGCAGCAGCGGGCTGGAACTCATCGCCCAGGTCACGTTGGGCAGCTGGTATTCTTTAAGCAGATTGTGATGCCAGAGAACTTTGCCATCGAACAAATCGAGGCAGTAGGCATCCCCTTCGCCGCCGAGGGTGTAGACCCGTCCTTTTTCGTCGACGACGGGGGTCGATCGAGGGCCGAGCCCTCCCATGGCTTCGTAAAAACGAGCCTGATAAAGGTGTTCCCACATTGAGACGCCGGTATTTGCGTCATAACAGGCGACCGCTTCCTGATCGCCACGTTGTTCAATCGTGATCAGGCGATCGCCGACGACCGCCATGGATGAATAGCCTTCCCCAACCGGAATCCGCCACTTCTCGACCGGCGGCTTCGTCGTCCAGTCTGTCGAGAGAACGGGACCGTCGATAATGCCTTCGCGGTTATGACCACGGAAGTCGGCCATGTCCTGAGGGGAAATGCGAAAGGCCTCGTGGAAGGCAGCGCGAGACTCTTCACTGGCTGCAGCCGGGAGAGCAGCTCCCCCCTGCTCTTCGCGGTGTTTGGCGATGCGGTCCTCGACCGTTGGCTCCCAGCGATAGTGGAACGTCATCAGCATATCGCCATCGAATTCGACTTCTCGAACCGCGGCGATGGCGCCGCCCACGAGCGCGAACAGCATAAGCCCGGCGAATACAAGTCCCCGTCGTCCCCATCCGGACAGAAAGCCGATCCAGATCGCGAGCAAAATAGGAGTGAGCGCGATCAGGGCATGCTGGATCGTGTTCGGCAGTGAATTCCCCATCGGAGAATACTCCCAGAACTCCACGGCGACGTAGATGCCGATGACGAAAATCGCCGATCCGATCAGGAACCAGAGATTGCGAATGAACGGGGCCTTTTTCGGACTGGTCGCAGGAACATCGGGCTTCGTTCCATCACTGCCAACGCTGGACATGGTCGATGCTTTCAAGTCGGGGAATCGACAATTGGAGAATGAATCGGTCGTTCCGTTTCGAAGGAAGTACTCTGCGAGCCGGAATGGTGTTGGAAATTTATCGAGACTTTTTGACAATATTCGTCATAATGTCAGAATCAGGGGCTGAAGTCCACTGCAAACATCATACAAGAATCGCAATCTCACGGACATCTGTTCCTCGATTTGGCCGCCAGCTCAATGCGGCGACCTGAAACGTAGAATTCATTAAGGCTTCTGAAAATCGATCTCAACGAATAAAGAGTTCGGAATTCGTCCCGGCTTTCGCTACGTTGCGCAGGTTTCATCCGTTATCATCAGGCTTCCATCTCAATGCCAGATTGTACCTCACGGAGTACGGAATATCGTGCCACAAGACACCAACGACGGCTACTGGGTCGGCTTCGACCTCGGCGGGACCAAACAGCTTGCAGCTGTCTACAATGGCGACTACGAATGCCTGGGGCGAGACCGCAAGAAGACCAAAGGATATCTCGGCGTCGAGTCCGGGGTCGCGCGAATCATTGAGACGATCCAAAATGCACTCAAGGTCGCCAATATTCCCGCCTCGCAAATCCGCGCCATTGGTGTTGGTTGCCCGGGGCCAGTCAATCCTGACAAAGGAATTCTCCTCGACACGCCCAATCTTGGGTGGAAAAAAGTGAATCTCAAAGAGATTCTCGAGAAAGAATTCAAATGCTCCGTCACCGTTGCCAACGACGTTGATTGTGGCGTTTATGGCGAATACCGCTTTGGCGATCATAAGAAGTCGCGCAGTCTGATGGGGGTCTTCCCGGGGACCGGGATCGGTGCGGGTTTCATCTATGAAGGACGCATCTTCCGCGGCCATGGCATTTCCTGCATGGAACTCGGACATACCCGTGTCCTGCCCGGTGGTCCGCTGTCGGGGTTTGGACACGAAGGATCTCTGGAAGCCGTCGCAGGACGTCTGGCGATCGCAGGGGCGTCTGTTCAAGCCGCCTATCGTGGACAGGCTCCCACCTTGATGGAACTTTGCAAAACAGACCTCGCTGATGTCCGCTCCGGCTCGCTCGCCGATGCCATCAAAAAGGGTGATAAAGCCATCGAGCAGATTGTCTATAAAGCAGGTCACGATATCGGCATCTCGCTGGCGGGCATGATTCACGTCCTGGCTCCCGAGATCATCATCCTCGGCGGCGGACTCGTCACTGCGATGCCGGACCTGTTCCAGAATTCGATCCAGGCGGGCATCGACAGCTGGCTTCTCCCGGCTTACAAGGACGTCGCCAAACTCAAGATCGCCAAACTCGGCGACGACGCCACCGTCATGGGAGCCGCCGCCTGGGCGAGGCATGTCATGTCGACGGCAGAGATTAGTTGAGGCCTAATGAAGACGAAGGATGCGACTCCGTTATTGGCGAAACTTGTCAAACTCAGGGCTGAGATTGATCAGGTATTTCAGCCTGAATTTGATTCCGGGCTTAATCAATTGGGATTGATACTCAGCGAGAATTTAAAGAATGGTGGCTACTGGTGCACTCCTGAAAATTCTGTTTCATTTGCAGGTACAGGAGGAGATGGCGTTCACTTCAGTCTGCTACTGATTGATGGTCAAGTCTCTGATTTATGTCCGGTTATTATGACAGTCCCCGCGCTAAGCAGAGATATTCAGAATCTTTGCATTGGTGAGAATCTGAGCGATTTCATTCGCTTCGGTTTGAATCAAGGATTCTTTCGAATGGAAGAGCTATCCTACCTTGGAGAATCCGTTTTGGATTCGTTTTCTTTCAGTGGATTATCCTCTCAAAAGCGTGATGGATTTGATGAACTGAGTGAAGATGCATTAAACCGGAAGATGCTCGATTACATCGGAAACACACTCGATCTGTTACCGCTAAGTTATAGTCTGCAGAGATTTCGCGATCTCCAGGAAAAATATCTTTCCATGATTCGTTATCCTGATGACTACTACCAAAAGACTAAGAAGAAAAATCCAAACGAGAATCATCGAATGCTATGATGTCTTGTAGGGATCTGATCAAACCTGTGTCATTGCTCTTGTTCAATAGGCTTCCAACTGACTTTCCGGTAAATTTCTCCAATGAAACAAAACACGCTGCCTGCTTTGGAACAGTTTGCCCGGCCTCAGGTGGAACGCAGGCTGGTGGCGGTCATTGATGTCGGAACGACCGCAATTCGCATGGTTGTCGCGGAAGTCTGTTCCAACGGGCAGATTCGCAAGCTCGATACGGCGATCAAAGCAGTCCCTCTGGGCAAAGATACCTTTCTTCAGGGGCGCATCCACAAGCACCGTATCGAGGAATGTGTGCGGATTCTTCTCGGGTATCGCGAGAAGATGCTGGAGTATGGGATCGACTCCGCCGATGCCGTGAAGGTCTATGCCACCAGTTCTGTCCGCGAAGCAGAGAACAAGATCGAGTTTCTCGACCGCATTTTCATCGGCACCGGGTTGACGGTTCACGTGCTCGACGAAGCCGAAGTCCAGCGGACGATCTTCCAGAGCGTCCAGCCGTTGCTGCAGCAGGAGCCCAATTTCTGGACACATCAGACCATCGTCGTCGAAGTTGGGGGTGGGACGACGGAACTCGTTGTTCTCAAAGGACAGGAAGTCGTCTACTCGCAGGGATATCGACTTGGGTCGTATCGACTGCGTGAAACGCTGGAGAGCTATCAGACTTCCGATACGAAGTTGCGTCAGATCATGGAGATCGAGATTCAGCGGGTCGTCGAGCGGATCCCTTCGCATCTGGACCCGAACCTGCCGGTGAAAATCGTGGCCCTCGGCGGCGATATCCGTCTGGCTGCCGACGAACTGATGCCGGAGTGGGACCAGAAGAATCTGTCACGCCTGCCGCTGGCGTCGCTGTATAACCTGGCTCATAAGCTGATGGATCAGAACGTCGACGAAATCGCCCAGGACTATCACCTCTCCAGTCCTGATGCGGAATCGATTGGCCCTGCTCTGCTGGCGTATCACCATCTCGGTCGCGTTCTGGGACTTAAGGAGCTGTATGTCTCGAAAGCGAACCTGCGTGACGGGCTTCTCATGGAAGTCGCGACCGGAAATCTCTGGAACGACGCCCTGAAAGCCCAGATCCGCAAATCGGCGATCGCGCTCGGGCGGAAATTCGGCTTTGATGAGGCCTACGCGGTTCAGGTCTGTGAAACCTGTACGAGCCTGTTCGCTCAATTGAAGAAGTATCATAACCTGGGCGATCATGCAGAACTGATGCTCATGGTCGCAGCTCTGCTGCACGAAGTCGGGATGAGTATTTCCGTCGCCTCGTACCACAAACACAGCATGTACATGATCATGGCCAGCGACCTGTTCGGCATGAGCAAAACCGACCTGCACCTGGTCGCCCTCGTCGCCCGTTATCACCGCCGCAGCGCCCCCAAGCCGAGCCACACTCCCTTCGTGACACTGACACGCAACGACCGGATTACGGTCATCAAACTCGCGGCGTTACTTCGAATCGCGATCGCGCTGAATGCGTCCCGCCAGACCCGCAAACAGGAATTCGTCTGCAAGAAAGAAAAGAACCGCATGATCATCCGCGTCAGCGACCGCGATGATATCTCGTTGGAGCAGATCAGCATCCGGCAGAACGGGCAGTTGTTTGAGCAGGTGTTTGGGTTGCCGGTGACGTTGCGGGTGGCGCGGGCCGAATAAAATTGCGTAATTCTGAAGTGACCTCTCTACGATCTTTCGTGATGAGGCTTTTTGCGTTTAGCATATGACCGCTTTGGTCAAGAAACGCGACATAATGGTCTTGAGACACGTTCATCCATGAGTCATAAGTACTATTAGTTACCGGCAGGATTGAAACTGAGTTGGTTGAGCCATTTTGTTATGTGTTACGGGAGCATGTACATGCTGAGGCAAATTGATAATTCGGTCTTGCGACGTCATCTGTATTTGTTCTTGTATGTTTGTTTAATCAGTCCGTGGCTTGAATGTCCTGCGTATTCGAAATTGCCCGCGTCGAATTCGCAGTCAGATACAGATGCAATCGACTTTATAACAATCAATGATACAACTGTAGAAATTGAGTTTGTGCTGTTTCGACATATGGGAATGGGGACGCGTGATCTTTCTGAAGATGCTGCTAATCAATTCGTCGAAGATGCAGCCGATTTGTGGTCCACGAATTCCAGAGTTGATGACCTCGTAAATCTGTCGCGAAAGGTCATACGTCCAGCTGCAAAATACCCTGAGGAATGGGTTCAAGGCATGATGCGTCAGAAGCCAGGCAAGTATCGTTGTCGGCTGGTCTCCGGCCTGACCGAAACGACTCTATTTGATGAAAACGATTACCTGCAGGAAGGGACTTTACAGATCAACTATGCTGGCGGAAAAACGAACCAGCTTTCCTTTTTTCGGAACACTGGTTGGAATGTTTATCGTCCTTCCAAGTTGTTTCCTTATCGAACGAATATTAACAGCCTTCAGAACGGTAAATTACTCGAAGACGGTACAACGCATTATCAATTTGATGTGACAACGGCCTCCGGAGAAGTTGTTGGAAAGCAGAGCGTCGACGTTGACGTTATCAAAAAGTTGGTTGTACGCGAGCAGATCCTTTCACGATTTCGACGCTATGCCAAGTATGAAAAATATGAGCTACCAACAAAAATTAAGCTCAATGTTCCCACCTTCTCTGCTCAAATTGAGTCCTCAACCGGATTCGTGAGCTTGTTGGAGCTCTTTCTTATCACGGCAGTCAAATTTCCAGTGGAGATTCCGGAAAAAGACTTCGCGATTTCTGTTCCTCCAGCGACAACAGCAGTTCTTTTTGCCAACAAAAGTATGCAGGAAACAGAAGCGACAATTCGATCCAAAGAACCCGTTTCGGACGCGCGGGAGCTATTTCCTAAGCTGATGCTAAGTGCCGAGAAGCGGAAAAATGGTCAATAGGGAGCATTTCCAGCGAGTGTTTTTGTAGGCGGAACGTCGTAGACTCAAAAAATAGAAAACACATTGAACGCTTTTTTGACGCAAGCCTTTGGCTTGTCAAACTGCACCGAACGGCAACACAGAATTCCAGCTTCCCTTGGTCGAATCCCCTTCGATTCGTTAAACTCTCCGCAGCGTCTTGTCATCCCCTCCGCGACTCCTGTGGTGAAATCTCTCCGTCAACATGTCCACCGAACATCAATTCTTTAACCGTGAACTCTCCTGGCTGGAATTTAATGAGCGGGTGCTCAAGCAGGCGCTCGATAAGAGTCTGCCGCTTTTGGATCGGTTGAAGTTTCTGGCGATCACGTCGTCGAACCTTGATGAGTTTTTCATGGTCCGGGTTGGCGGGCTGCAGTTGATGACCCGTCGGGGAAACAACCGACCTGATCCCTCCGGGATGACGCCAAACGAGCAGTTGCAGGCGATTCGGACGCGGACCGATGCCATGTACGAGCAGATGTACCACTGCTACCGCAATGAGCTCGAGCCTCAGCTGGCGGCAGCGGGGATTCGTCGGATCCCGACCGACCAGATTTCCGCTCGCCAGTTCAAGGAACTCGAAAAATACGTCGATCAGGTCATGCTGTCGGTGATGACGCCGATTGCGGTGACCGGAGCGGATGATTTTCCGTTGATGCTTTCTGGCTCGATCGCGGTAGCGGTCCGGTTGATGCCATCGGCACGCATTGGGGGCGATCGCAACTTTGCCATCATCCCGCTGGGCCAGACGCTGGCGCGGTTCTATAAGCTACAGAGTCAGCAGTCGTATGACTTCCTGTTCCTGGAAGACATCGTCGGCATGATGATCAACCGGTTCTTTCCACAGGAATCGATTCTCGAATGTGCCCCGTTCCGCATCACTCGCAACGCCGACTGGAACATCGATGAGGACGACGTCACCGACTTCATGGCGGAAATGCAGGAAGTGGTCATGGCGCGTCGACAGTCGCACTGCGTCCGTCTGGAGATTCAATCGCCGGTCACATCGGTCATGAAGAGTTTTCTGGAAGAAACGCTGCAGGTCGATGAGGCGTTCGTCCAACTGGTCAACGGGCCGTTGGCGCTGTCGTCGATGATGTCGATGACGAGTATGCGCGAATACGACAATCTGCGAAGTCCCAGCTGGGAGCCTCGGGAGATTCCGGATATCGATGATCAGCGTTCCATGTTCGAAAACATGCGTCAATGCGACGTCGCAATCCTGCAGCCGTACGAAGCCTTCGACCCGGTCATTCGACTCATTGAGGAAGCCGCGGCTGATCAGAATGTCCTTTCGATCAAACAGACGCTGTATCGGACGAGCAAGAACAGTCCGATCGTCAATGCCCTCTGTCGAGCGGCTCAATCGGGCAAGTACGTGACAGCCGTCATTGAGCTGAAAGCCCGCTTCGACGAACAGCGAAACATCGACTGGGCCGAGAAACTGGAACAGGCGGGCGTCCAGGTCATTTATGGGGTCAAGGAGTTGAAGACGCACGCGAAGGTCTGCGTCATCACTCGGAAAGACGAAGACGGCGCCATCGGCCGTTACATGCACTTCTCGACCGGAAACTACAACGAAATCACCGCGAGATTCTACACGGATGTTTCCTATCTGACCTGTAACGACGACCTCGCAACCGATGCGGTCAACTTCTTCAACGCGATCACAGGAGCCTCGCTGCCCGGGCGTTTCCATTCGTTGGAAGCTGCCCCCTTCGGCATGCGCGATCGTATCCAGGAGATGATCGATGCAGAGATCGAAAACTGCGCGAAGGGAATTCAGGCGGTCATCAAGTTGAAGGTCAACTCGCTGGTCGATTCGCAGTTGATTCAGTCGCTTTATAAAGCCTCGCAGGCCGGCGTCAAAATCGAGATTAACTGCCGCGGAATCTGCTGCTTGAAACCGGATGTGGCGGGGCTCTCGGATAACATCCGCGTCGTCAGTATCGTCGACCAGTTTCTTGAACACGCCCGTGTTCTGTACTTCTACCACGGCGGCGACGAGCGTGTCTTCATCTCCTCAGCAGACTGGATGCCACGGAATCTCGATCGACGCGTCGAGCTGCTGGTCCCCATCGAGGATGCCAACTGCGCTCGCAAAGTCCTCGACATGCTGAACTCATCCTTAAGCGATAACACCCATGCCTGGGAACTCCAGTCGAACGGCAGCTACAAACGCCTGCACCCCAAAAACAAGAGCGAAGCCTATCGCTCACAAGCGGTGATGTCCCAGTTGACGGATAGCCGTTTGAAAGAACACCAGCGGAAGAAGATGAAGGTGCTGGAACCACACCTGCCGCCGGAGAAGCAGTAGGTTGAATTACTCGTTCCACGGATTGAGGATATTTATCCCAGTATCGACGAAGTGTTTTTCATTTCTGGTGACTAATGTTGCCCCATGCCAGGCAACGATTCCTCCGATCATAACGTCACGAACTTCAACTGGTCGTCCAAGCTTGCGAAGTTTCGCTGAGAGAATAGCCGATTGAATTGCGGGACCTTCGTCGAAAACCAGGATATTTCCCCGAAAGCTCATCAGCAAAGTGTCTTCTAACGCGATTCCTAATTCTTTTCGGCGTTTGCCTTCAGGTAAAATTTCAATCCCGTATTGAAGCTCGTACAGAGAAACACTGGTCGTCCAGATCTCTTCCGATTCAAGCTCATCGATCCACCTGATAACTTTCTTGTCAGGAGTCGGAGACATCATCTTTGAAATGACGTTTGTGTCGAGGATATACATCAGTCGAATTCCGCTGGACGTGCTTGGCAGCCTCTGAGTTCCTGGATTTCTCCTTCCTCAAAGCCGACATTGCGAAAAAGTGAAGAGATCCTAGTTCCCAGGCCTTTACTGGAGCCCGGTGGAACTTCGACGAGTGAAGCCAATAATTTCTTGGCTGTCTCTTCGACACTCATACCGCGCGCCAGAGCCATGGATTCGAGTTTTTCCCGGATCTTGTCATCTAGATTTGTCACGAGCAGATCTGCCATAATTCTTCTCCTTTCAGTAACCATCATACGTCGCTTGCCGATGAAGTCGATCTTAATATCGACTTCGAACAGCGATTCTGTACAGGTAAAATAATCGCTCATGAAAACCCTCCTCCTCATGCGACACGCCAAGTCCTCCTGGGCGAATGAAGGCACGCCTGATTTTCAGCGGCCCTTGAACAGCCGAGGGGAGCGGGATGCGCCACGGATCGGGGCGTGGATGCAGGAGAACGGGCATTGTCCCGAGGTGTTGTTTTCTTCGACATCGACACGGACGCGCGAGACCGCTGCCCTGTTTCTCCAGGAGCTTCACCCTGCCCCGACTGTCGAGTATTACGACGATCTGTATCATGCGGATGTGCCCACGTTGACGCGCGTCATTCAGAAAGCCGATTCGCAGATTGAATCCCTGATGGTGCTGGCTCATAACCCGGGGATGGAACAATTGATCTCGTCGTTGAAGGGAAAGTTTGAAGAGCTGCCGACTTCCGCGTTGGCGGTCTTTCAGTTGGATATTCTCGGGTGGGATACCTTCTCTGAGGGCTCGAAGGCAAAGCTGCTGGGGTATGTCACGCCACACGATCTCGGATAACACCCCTCGGCAGATGAGGGAATTCTGGATACAATTGCGAAATCGCATCTTGTCCGACGTAGCCTGAGGGAATTCGTGTTTTATCGTCTCGTCATTTTGTTTACCCTGATTCCGGTCATTGACCTGTACCTGCTGTATCAAGTCAGTCGGATGATCGGCTTCCCGGAAACCGTCCTGCTCGTTCTGCTGACCGGCTTCTTCGGGGCTTACATGGCCAAACTTCAGGGCTTTCGCATTCTGCGAGAGATCCAGACACAGATGGCCCGAGGGTCCATGCCGACGGACGCCATGTTCGATGGCATCCTCGTTTTAATTGCATCAGTGCTGCTGATTTCCCCCGGCGTCCTGACTGATGCCGTCGGGTTTTTGCTGTTGATTCCCCCCGTACGAATCATCACACGACAGCTGCTGAAAGTCTTCCTCGCCAGATCAATGGTCGTCAGCTTTCAGAAAACGACCTTCGGCCCCGGCGGAGCATCTGCCCCGCAAGCATCGCCTCAGCAAGCTCGACCGCAGCAGCCCGATATCATTGATGTGGAGTTCACACGCAAGCCGAATTGAGTGGCAGTGATGATCCAACGAGTTCACGGCGAAGTCAACTTTGGCTTGGTGAGATCCTGACGATCAAGAGGGACATTGGTGATAACAATCTCCTGACCCCAGATTTTGTCGACCCAGGGGGTAAGTTCCAGATTTTTTGGGTTTGGCGTGAGAATCACATCTGCTTTATTGACTGTTGAAGAGAGTTCACCAACCTCGAAGACTAAGGGCTCCCAGTTGCCAGTCGCCTCGGATGATTTCATCTCCACGTTTTCAGTCTGTGCATGCCAATTCATTCCACAAGGTATCGTACGACCTCCCAATCGAATTGCCACGTCAACACTGACTGGGATTGCCTTCGTCGCCTCGTCTCTTTGCAAAACCACCACTCCTTGCACTCCCTCTTTGCTTTGCCGGATGATAAGCGGTGCGACTCGAAGACCATGAGTTGTCGGATTGAATGCAGGATCATCTGTCAGTGTGAGGATCTGTTCTTCCTTTGAGTAAACCGTGATGTTCAGATCCCATGCCCTGATCCACTTCTCTTTTGCGGGAAGCCAGTCGATCGAGGGACTTCTTTCGCCCCGTATTCCAACGAGGTCTTTTGTGGGAATAAGGGCAGTCACTGCTTCCAGATGGAGATTGTGAGTACCAACGGAAAGCTCGGAAGGATTGAATTGGAAGAACTCACTACCTGCCGAAACCAACGACGGATTAAATTCAATAGAAAATGGCTGCCCATCGAGGGTGATGGACTTGAGTTCGTTTGCAATACTCAAATCGAACGGCCTGTTCCATGAGCTTCGCCATTCGAAGCGAACGCCCACGTGATGGTCTCCCTGCCGCAACCGTGCGGTTTTTGTTCCTCGTATATTACCTTCTAATGCTTTCAAATAATTGATCTTATCTTTTTCTAGAAAGATTCCCTGTTGATCAATTTTGCCCAATGACTCATCGAGCCAGTGAAGTGGGCGATCATAGCCATCAGGATAATTCTGTTTGAGCCAGTTGATCATTCCATTCAGGATGGCTGCTCCATCTTCCTGCGTGAGGTTGCGTCGTTCCAATTCACGCCATGCCCAGGGGATGTCTGGACTGTCAATTCCCGCTTCAATGACTTGTTCTGTTGTCGCACGAGCGAGTGCTTGAGGGTTTTCATACAGCTGTTGTGGAGAGCTGGACACAGCCATGAGATAAGACCTGACGTAAAGCAAAACAAAGCACCCCACCGCCCCGCAAACCAGCAACCCTATCACCAACCCCGTCATCCGCAGAGTCGGGCGTTTAATGAATGCCCGCCTCGTCGTTGCATCAGCCAAAACATTTGCAGTTCTCGCAATCGTCTCGACATGACTTTGCATCGTTCTGGCTTGCTGGTAGCGCCTTGATGGTTCCTTTTCCAAGGCCTGTAGGACGACCTCGTCGAGTCTGGCATCGACCGATGCTTTCTTCGAGGGGGGTGAGAAACGGCCGATCGGGAGTTCGCCGGTGAGCATCTGGTAGAAAACGACGCCCAGTGAATAGATGTCTGCACGATGGTCTACTTCGAAAGGGCGTTCCATCTGCTCAGGAGCCATGTAGGTCAGCGTTCCCAAGACTTGGCCAGTGGTCGAAATGGTTAGATTGTGACCTTGGAGACCCATCAGCTTGGCGATGCCAAAGTCCGCGATTTTGACGTTCCCTTGACGGTCGACGAGGATATTCTCGGGCTTGATGTCACGATGGACGACTCCTTTATCGTGAGCATACTGAAGCGCGACACAGATTTGTGGCACGATCTCCAGTGCCTGTGCGGACGAGAGTTCGCTGGAGTTGAGTAACTGACGCAGCGTCACGCCATCGACGTACTCCATCAGCAGGTAATAGAGCTTCGTATCCGACTCGCTGGCCGGGGGGGTGACGCCAAATTCATACACATTAACGATATGCGAATGAGTCAACATCGCCATCATGCGTGCTTCGCGAGCAAAGCGATTAGCAAACTCCGGATTGCTCGCCAGTTTCGGGCTGAGGATCTTCAAGGCCACGATGCGATCAAGTTGTTTCTGACGAGCTTGAAAAACCATTCCCATTCCCCCTCGACCGATGAAGCGGATGATATCGAGCTCGGGAAACTGACGGGCCAGCTGTTCTTCAGTCGGGATGTCATCATCGAGTCGGTGACCGAGGAGAAAATCCTCGGTCCGTCCACCTGCGGTCTCTAGTCCACGGAGAAATAGACAGCCAGGGCACAGGCCTCTCGGGGCGTTGGCATCGAGTTTCAACCCACAGTTCGGACAAATCTGGTCGTCGATCATGGAGTCCATATTTCCTGGTAAAAGGGTATCTACCAGATAGAAACGGCATTGCCTCGCCAAGGTTACAGAACATTAGAAAAAATTCTGAAACGAGACATCGCTCAACGCATCTGCAAAGAGGACATCAGGTAACGAATTTCTTCGCTGACGTCCTCCGGCGTCGCGACTGTCAGGGAAATCTCCTCGATCAGCAACTCCCGATAACGCTGCCGCAGACGATGGACGGCTGTCTTGACCGCTCCCTCGGTCATGCCGAGCTTTGTTGCGATTTCGGCGTAGGGAACATCACGTTGTCCAGTGAGCGCTCCTTGAAGGGTCTCGAAGGCCGCCCCTCTACTTGCTGTTGTTGATTCCGCTTGCAGACGGGACAACACTTTTTCCAATAGTGATAACGCCCACTGTCGCTCAAATAAATGTTCTGGTGACATTTCGTCAGCAGGTTCATGCTGATAACGGGACTCTGCATCTGCAGCGTCGAGCGAAATTATAGACTTCCCGCCCCCACGTTTGAGAGCCGTCGCATGGTCTCGCACATCGTCGAGAAAATGCTTCAATGATGCCAGGAGAAAAGAACGGAATCGCCCTTTTTCCCGGTCGACATTCGCCAGGAAGTCGCGTTCGAGCAGCTTGGCGAAGAAGGCCTGCGTCAGATCCTCAGCTTCGTCGACATTGTGACATTTGCGACGCAGAAAGACATACAGCGGGTACCAGTAGGTGGAACAAAGATCCGCCAGCGCCCGCGAAGCGACTTGAGAATCTTTATTCGCAGCGGCTGCCATCACGAGTGTCCAACGCGTAGCGGCAAAGCTTCCAGGGTTGGAGTGACTGGCTGAATCGCTGGATGTAGCCATGGAGTTTGAAACACAATGAGGTTGAAACGGAGTGTGGTAAATTCACTGCTGCGATAGCGTACCGCTCCTGCTCCAATTAGAAAAGGACTGGATTAAAACTGTCTGTGATATCCGCTCAAGCCTTCTTCTTCCGCTTCGCGTTCTGCTTGAGCAGGTGCTCCGCAGACCACTCATGCATGGCGATCAGCGTCGGACGTAGCGTGAAGGTTAAGGGAGTCGCGGAGTATTCGACTTTGGGGGGAACCTGCGCGAAGACTTTCCGTGTGAGGAAGCCATCGGTTTCGAGATCGCGTAGCTGTTGGGTTAGCATTTTTTGAGTGATGCCAGGAATGCGGGCGCGGATTTCGGTGAAGCGTAAAGGTCTGTCCATGACATGCCAGAGGATGATGCATTTCCATTTGCCTCCGAGCTTGTGAAGCATGATCGCTAGTGCACACACATCACCAGTTTGTTCCGGGACGGGCCAATTGGTATCCATTCGAAACCTTGTTCCTGCAAAGTGCCTTCTTGCGAATTGATACTGCGATGTTACAGTTCTGAAGTATCGATTGAAACTTGATTTTTACTTCGATATTCCTCAAAGTAATATGACAATGACCACGAATTCCTTTCAACCCTCTTTGTCCCTCGACGACGCTGCTGTTATGCTGGTCGATCACCAGGTCGGTCTGCTCTCGCTGGTGGGAGATTACGGACCGGACGAATTCAAAAACAACGTGCTCGCCCTCGCCTCCGCTGCCAAGTTCTTCAAGCTGCCGACGATCCTATCCGGTCGTGGCTGAAGTCGAACGCGCCGCAGACCCAGGTCTTCGTCGTCGCCAACAAGGTTCATCCCGGCGGGATCGAGATCGTGCGCAAGGATTTCGAGGGA
>SXGT01314645.1_pt1 | contig 39288 bp, 24 predicted proteins | sample 3176221 | NCBI WGS metagenome assembly SXGT01 (sample SAMN11356862, study PRJNA531348) | freshwater metagenome | isolation source: freshwater sample F1-120 | place: China: Fuxian Lake, Yuxi | collected 2017-12-25 | reverse complement strand
GTCGTCGCCTTCGAGGTGACCGAAGGCTAGCCACAAGACCCGCTCGGCGCCCAGGTGCCGGGCGAGGGCGCCCTCCACGCCGGCGCGATCGAGCGAGGTGCGGTTCGGGTTCAGGAGCACGGACTCGGTGGTGAGGATGGTCCCCTGCCCGTCCGACTCGATCCCGCCCCCTTCGAGCACCAGCTCCACGGTCTCGACCGGCCCGAGCAGCGCTCTCACCCGCTCGGAGCCTCGCTCGCCGAGGCGCTGGGGGATCCGGTCGTCGAGCGCCGCTTCGAACTTGCCGCCCCAGCCGGTGAATCGGAAGTCGAGCGCCACGCGGCGACCGTCCCGCTCGATGGTGATCGGTCCGTGGTCGCGCGACCAGACGTCATCCGAGCCAGTGATCACGGTGTGGAGCGCCGGCGACGCGCCGAGGGCGGTGCGTACCGCCGCCACCACGCCAGCGTCATGGCACGCGACCACGAGCTCCTGCCCGTTCTCGAGGATAGCGCGGCCCATCGCCTCGAAGACTGCGGAGACCTCCGCTAGCCACGGTCGGAAGCCTGTGCCCTCGTGGGGCCACGTGAGCTGAACCGCTGACTGCGGCTCCCATTCGGCGGGGAGTCTCTTTGACACGGCGGCGTGGTGTCGCACCTCGCCGAGGCGAGGTCAACGGTCAAACCCGGTCGGCCCTGAGGTCCAGCGCCATCCTGTCGAGCTCGGCGCGCGTGATGAGCACCGGGCCAGCGTCGAGCGTCCGGATCCAGATGAGGCCAGCGGGGAGCGCGTCGAAGACCGGGGGCGCCGGCTCGAGGGGCACACCCATGCAGAGCCGCACTGCCATCGCGGGGAGGTTGAGGCCGGCCGCGCTGTAGAAGTGGTGCGTGGTGCCGAAGCGCCCCGCGTTCATCTCGGTGATGCGCGGCGCGCCGGAGGCGTCGCACTTGAAGTCGAGGAAGCTGACGCCGGTGAGCTCGGGATCGAGCGTGAGGGCCGCCTCCAGCGCCAGCGGGTTTAGCTCGGGGCGGTGGACGATCTCGCTCACGGCGGGCGCCCCCGTGATCCCGGAGGGCGAGACGTGGGGAATGACGTACGCGTGGCGGATCCGCGAGGCGCTCGTGATGAGGCGCCCCCGCTCGAAGAGCCCGATCCAGGTGAGGTTGTCGCCCGGCAGGTACTCGGAGGCCATCATGCCCCCCCAGCCGGAGTAGAAGTCTACCCAAGCCTCCGCCTGCGCGAGGCTGCGACACGGGAGCGCCGCTCCGCCGATCCCCTTGCCGGGGATCCCCGCGCCGCGGACCCAGATGGGGCGCCCCGGGTGCGCCAGGAAAACTCGCGCGAGATCCTCGCGGCTCTCGAGGAGCCAGCTCTCGGGCACCGGCAGACCCGCGTCCCGCCAGCGCAAGTAGCTCTGCCACTTGGAGTTGGCGAGGTCGAGGACCGGCGGCGAGGGGAGCCAGACGCGGGCCCCTAGGCGCTCGCGGTGCAGGGACAGGGTGTGGGCCTCGAGGCTGTTGTTGGGCAGGACGACGTCGATGCCCCACCGCTCACACAGGTGATTGATCGCGCCCAGGTAGGCCTCGACATCCGAAGATCTCGGGACCAGAGCCTTGTGGGGCATCCGGGCGAGGTGCACGTAGGTCGGGGAAGCGTCGCAGCCGTAGAGGCGCAGGCCCGGATCGAGCTCTAGCGAACGCGTCATGTTGACGGCGCCCGGGCCTCCCGCGGCGGTCACGAGCACCGTGGCGCGGAATTCATGTTGGGGCCGGGGCAGCAGAGCTCCCCGGCCCGGTTCACCTCCGCGGTCTCGCGCTCCGGTGAATTCGTCGGAGCGCGGAGGCGCTTGGCCGGACCCCGACGGGTTGGTCTGGAGCCCGGGCGACGACGGGGACCTCGCGCTCATAACGCCTCGAAGTGTTTGCAGAACCAGGTGGCGCCGGAGCCCGCGAGCACCACGCCGGTCTCGAGGACCGCGAGGAGACTCGCGTTGGGATACTCGAGACTGCAGCGCCCTGCCCCGCCGTCTGCCGCAAAATGCTCGCAGTCGCCGCACTGAAACGCGAGGCGGTAACGCGCCTGCTCCTCCATGAACGCCGCGTTGAGGCGCGCCAGCTCCACGTCGTCACGGCCAAGCAAGAACGCTTCGGCAATGGGATCACGGTGCCCGCCCCGACGGCTGGGGTACACCGCCGGTCCAGCCGACGCCATGGGCTCATCCGCCTGCCTTCTTGTCATCGCGCCGGCCCCCCCTCGCTCGGTGCCAGCCCCTTCGAGAGCGACTCGACGAGAGAGCGCTCGGCCGGCGTGATGGCAGCCTTCTCGGCAACCCGAAGTCGCTCACGGGCGTGGGCGAGCTGGCCCCGCCCTGCAGAGATCACGGCCTCGGCGTAGGGAGAGAGGAAGCCCTCTGGCGGCAGGTTGCGAAGCAGCGTGGCCGCCTCATCGACCCGCCCGAGCCGCAGCGCGGTGGCCAGAAGATGGCGACGCACGGCGGCGTCGTCGCGAAAGCGCGCGAGCTTCTTCAGCGCCGTGTGGGCCTCGAGCACCTGGCCTGCGCGGCACGCCGAGTCCGCCCATGCCCACAGGACAGCGGAGGGCGCGAAGAAGCGATCGCCCGAGACCTGGAGCGCCGGCGGGCGCGCGTACAGGGTCTTGGCGAGGAACCTCTGGATCGCCGCGTTGGACGGCGGCTTGCCGCCCTTACCCGGACGAAAGAGTCGCTCGACTTCCCGCTCGAGGGCGATCCCCGCTTTGTGGAAGCCTTTGTGAGCTTGCTCGAATCGCTGGCTTCGCCAGTGGCCCGCGGGCGCCCGCCACGGCGCCACCTCGAGCGAGGGGTCGCCCGGATCGAAGGCCACCGGCACCTCGGGACAGGCAGCGGCCGGTCCAACGAGCAGGCAGAGGCCGATCAAAACGAGCAAGGGGCCGGCGTCGCGACGCATGCGCGGGGTGTACCACTTCGAAGAGGCGGTGTCGCCGCTTGCGCCGCTCGAGGGCGTGCGCAGAATGGCGGGGTGCTCGTGCCCTACTTGGCCGCTCTCCTCGCCGGCAGCGCTCCCGCCGACGGCACCTTCGTCAGCCTCCGGATGACCGGAGGCTTCACGCCTTATCGCCTCGTCCACTGGGAGGTGCTCTGGCGGAAGCGCGTCGCAGTCGCCAACCACTACTGCGCTCTGGTCAACGTTGACGAGGCGCTCACGGACATGCGCCTCGTGCCCACAGACGAGTTCGAGGCGCTGCTCGCGGGTCTCCTCGGCGATGGCGCGCTCGAGCTCCGGGACGCCCCGGCGCCCAAGGTGCACGTAGGCGCCCAGACATTCGAGGTGGAGCTCGTGATCGACGGCCGCTCGAACGTCTTCAAAGTCACCGAGCCCGAAGCCCAGGACGACCCGACCTACGCGCGCGTGGTCGATCGCATCGAGCGTTTCGTCACCGACGCCGTCGGCCCGATGCCCTTCAAGAACGCCTTCTTCGACGCGGGGGCGTTCGGCTTCCTCAACATCACGGCAGTGCCCGTGAGCCGGCTCTTCGTGGACGGCCGCGACACGGGCCTCGACACGCCGGTCTACGGCTACGAGCTGCCGAAGGGCAGCCACGTCCTACGGCTCGTGGGCGAGGCCGGGGAGCGTGAGCACACCGTCAAGATCGAGGGGGGCATGACCACGATCCTCCACATGGACCTGCGTTGAGCTCGGCGCCCACCCCGCTCGTCGCGGCGTATATCCGCCGGGTCCTCGCCGTGCGCGCCGCAAAGCTCGTGGAGCCCGCCGTCGTCGGTCGTTTCTTCGAGGAGGGCTCGCCGGGAGAGCTGGCCGAGGGCCTGAAGGAGCTCATGACCTCGATCGATCTCGAGGGCTACCGAGAGGGGTATCACGCGGCCCTCATCACGCTGCTCGACCGCACCCGCGTCCCCTACGCCCGCCTCGAGGAGCTCTACCGGGCGGCGTATGGGGCCGGATATGGTCCGGTGCGCAGCCTCCTGCTGTCAGGACCGCCGCGCCTCGAGGCGCGCGCAGACGACGTTCAACCGGATCCATTGCTGGTCGATACGCCGCTGGGCCGCCGGAAGGCCATGGCTCGCGGACACGATCGCGAGACCCTGGTGCGCCTCTGCTTGGACCCGCACCCGCAGGTCGTGGAGATCCTCCTCGACAACCCGAAGCTCGTGGAGCGGGACCTCATCCTCATGGCGTCACGGCGCCCCACCACTCAGTCGGTGCAGGACCAGATCGGCGTCCACGGCCGATGGTCCTTCCGATACGAGGTGCAGCGAACGCTGATCAACAACCCCTACACCCGGCCGGCGCTGGCAGCGGGGCTCGTCCCTTTCCTACGCTCGAATCACCTCCAGGAGGCTGCAAACGACGCCCGCCTCCACGAGGCCGTGCGAGAGTGCGCGACCGTGGTGGGAGAGTGGCGGGCGGCGCTCCGCGAGCGACCGAGCGGAGCCCCGCCGGCCGCGCCTTCCCGGCGGGAGACCCTTCAATGAGCTCCAGCTGGCGCCCGTTGAGCTCGCGGCACCACCTCGTGATCGCAGCGTCACTTGCGTTGCTCGGCTGCAAGTTCGACGAGCCGGCGCCGTCGCGGGAGGTGTATCTCGCCGCAGTGGGGGACGCGCCACCACGGCCCGAGAACGCGCTTCATCGGTTCGTTCGCGCTCCTTCGAGCCCGCTCACCGGTGCGCCGCAGCCCGACCCGAGCTGCGCCGCAGCCCCGCAGCCCGGTACTCACGAGGAGGTCGTGCGCGCGGCCACCGCACAGCTGTGCATCGACGTCGATCCCGGCGAGGGCCCGGCGATGCCGAGGGTGCTCGAAGCCGCGGCGCGCCTCGTGGCCAGCGCTCCTCCGAGGGCGATCGCGCCCAACACCGGCATGCGGGTCCAGCTCACCCCTTCCGGCCCCAGTCGAGTGTGCGTGGCAGCGCTCGGGGGCCCGCCGCTCACGTCGCGGCCGGTGCGTCGCGCCTGGTCGCGTGGGAGCTACGAGACGCTCGTCTCCACCCGCGCACCGGTGGGGCAAGAGGTCTGGGCCCTGCTCCCGTGTGACCCGACGGAGCTAGGCGCGGCGCGTCTCCTCGGTGCGCTGGAGCATCCGCTGAACTGGGAGTGATCCAACCTCAGGCCAAGTGGGGGTCCGCCGTTGACTCTGCGCTTGGGAGATTCGATGGTGTGAGGGGATGGCGGTTCGGACGTCCCCAGGAGTGCACCGAAGTGAACCGGAGCCAAAGCCACGCCAGCGATCTCGCCGTGGGCGAGATCATAGCCAAGGATTTCGAGATCGTCCGGCTGGCTGGGCGCGGCTCGTTCTCCACGGTCTACGAGGCCGTTCAGCTGTCGCGCCAGCGGCGGCGAGTCGCTGTCAAAATGCTGCTCGTGGGCATACAGCACGAGCTCGAACGCCGCTCCGAGCAGCTGGTCGACAACCCCTACCTCACGGAGCAAGCCCTCGCGCAGCGCATCCAGAACGCAGTGGTGTGCCGCGTATACCGGGTAGGGACGCACGAGGGACGGTTCTTCGCCGCCCTCGAGTGGGTCGAGGGCGTCACGCTCGATCGCTTCGTGCAGAGCTACAAGGGGCAGGTACCCTTGGAGCTGGCCGCGGACATCCTGGCGGACCTCGGCTGCGCCATCGCGGACATGCATCGGCTGCAGGTGGTCCACCGCGACCTCAAACCGTCGAACATCATGGTCCACATGCCGGCCAACCGGCGGGTGGTCGTGAAGCTCATCGACTTCGGCATCGCCAAGATGTTCGGCGACCCAGAGACGCGCCCGGTCTCGAACTCGGCCGAGCTACTGCTCGTTGGCACGCCGGCCTACATGGCGCCCGAGCAGGCGCTGGGGAAGATCACGGACCCGCGCAGCGACATCTTCAGCCTCGCGGCGGCCGCTTACGAGTTGTTGACCGGACGCCGCCATCTGGCCGGCGCGGCGGCACTGCGCGGCGCAGACCAGTTCATCGAGTACCTCCGCTCCGATCTCCCGATCCCCGCTGAGCCCGCTACCGCCGTGCGCCCCGAGTTGCCGCCCGAGGTGGACGAGATCCTCGGGGCGGCGCTCTCCCGAAAGCGGTCTGGCCGCCCCAACACGGTGGAGCGGTTCATCGACGACCTCGAGGTGGTGCTGCGCGCGACGGCCCCCAGACCGCCCAAGGCCTCCATCCTGAGGCGCGCGGTCAGTCACTTCCTCGGCGGACGGCCCGCACTGCCGAACGCGAATAGCCGCGCCACCGCCCGCTGAACTCGCCCTACGCGACCGGCGCGGATCCCAGCTGCTCTACTCGTCCTCGTCCGGGGGAACCTGACTCCGGAGCCGCTCGAAGCCGTGGCGGAAGAGGACCTGGAGCTCGCCGTCGGCGTCCACCTGATGCACCACGCCCATCCCGTGCTCCTTGTGTAGCAGCACCTCTTCTTCGCGGTACTTGCGATGACGGTCGTAGACCTTCGCACGCCGCGGGTCGGCCTTGGCGGTCAGCTCGTCCCAAAGCGCTCGTACCGCGTCCGGCGCGGCGACTGGGGTGGCAGGCCCCGTGAGCCGCTTCTGGCGCATCTTCATGAGCCGCTCGAGCGCCTTCTCCTTCTTCATGCCCATGTCCATGGGCGGCCTCATGGGGACCTCGTTGTCGCACGTGCGACAGGTCACCTTCACCACCTCGCCTCCCACGATCGCTGCGACCGACGCGTCGAGGTTGAGGCGGCACTTGGAGCAGTGAATCTCGACGATGTCCCCGATCTGGGGTGGTCCCTTCCGCGGCATGTCGCTCATTCCATCACAGCAGCTACCGCGAGGCCAAGAGGGACTCGCTCCATCCTGAGCGGTGAAGAGCGGTGAAGGCGGGCGGGTGACGTGGACGGGCCGCTCCGTTAGGATGCCCGCATGGACCGCGCACCGCTCGACTGGAAGTCCCTCCCCTTCGGCCTCACCCCCACCGACTTCAACGTCGTGTATCGGTGGCGTGAGGGGCAATGGGGACCGAAGGAGGTCCGAACGTCCTTCGATCTCACCCTGCCCATGGCGGCCACGGCGCTCCACTACGGTCAGGCGATCTTCGAGGGTCTCAAGGCGTTCGAGACGCGAGACGGCCGCACCGTCCTCTTCCGGCCGCGCGACAACGCCGAGCGCATGCTCCGAGGGGCAAAGAAGCTCCTGATGGAGGCGCCGCCGGCCGAGCTCTTCCTCGAGGCGTGCGAAGAGGTCACACGACTCAATCGCCGCTTCGTGCCGCCGTTCGAGAGCGGAGCCGCGTTCTATCTCCGCCCCTTCCTCATCGGCTCGGGCGCCGTCCTCGGGGTCAAGCCGTCGAACGAGTACCTGTTCGGCGTCTTTGGGACGCCGGTCGGGCCCTATTTCAAGGGCGACAAGAAGACCATCCGCCTGCGCGTGGACGAGGAGGTTCATCGGGCCGCCCCTCTCGGGGTCGGCGACGTGAAGGCCGCCGGCAACTACGCGGCCGGCATGCGCGCCGTCGCCTCGGCTCAGGCTGACGGCTTCGACAACGTGATCTACCTCGACGCGAGGGAGACGCGCTTCATCGACGAGACCGGCGCCACCAACTTCTACGGCGTGCTCACCGGCGACGGGCGCCCACGCTACGTCACCCCCAAGAGCCGCACCATCCTCGAGTCCATCACCAATAAGAGCCTCCTGGTGCTGGCACCGGAGCTGGGTTTCGAGGTGGAGCACCGCCCGGTCGAGGTATCCGAGATCAGGCGTTTCTCCGAAGCAGGGGCGGTGGGCACGGCGGCGGTCATCGCGCCGGTCGGCAGCATCAGCTGGCGCGGCGAAACCACCACCTACGGCAGCGAGCCCGGGCCCGTGACCCTGCGGCTCTACGACGAGCTCACGGGCATTCAGCGGGGGCTAGTGCCCGACCGCCACAACTGGCTTCACGAGATCCGCTGACCACCGCTGCCCCGCCCCTCGGCCTGCCTCAACGCGGCGCGAGAGGGGCGTCCATGGGCAGGCTCACACGCTCCGCAGCGACAAAGGGCGGCTCGCCCAGGCGCTGGAGCGTGGCGGCGTCTCCCAGTCGTGACACCACCACCGCTGTCCCCACCGGCTCGCCTGGCGCGGAGTAGAGGGTGACGAGCGCCCCCACGACGTAGCGGGGCTGCTCCAGGGTGGGGATCGGGGCCACCGTGAGGACCGCCTCGCGCTGGAAGACCACCGAGACCTCGACGCGCGCCGGCGAACCCGCTTCAGCGAGCTCCCGGGGCCGCAGCAGCTGACCAGCGAGCTCGGCCGTGTGATCGAGCAGCGGCGGCTGCTCGCCCATCAGCGTGCACCGCGAGCCGTCCCACTGGGCGCAGTCGCCCTTCAGGGCGCCCACCGGGCGAACCCCGCCCTCCGCGTCTGGCGCAGTCGCGAGGACCACGGCGTAGGCGACGGTGGGGGCTCCGACCAGGGAGACCCCGGGAAACCGCCCGCGCAGCACGCGCCCTTGTGCCGTGAGGTGCGCGGGCCCCACGACGTCCGGCCCCAGATCCAGTGGCACCGCGCTGAGCACCAGGGCGTGGTCCCAAGCGGCCTGCGCGGGCACCGTGAAGCCCCGACCCGGCGGTGCGTCCAGATGACCCTTACCGAGCCCGGCGCCCAGGTACACGTCGACGGTGGGCAGGAAGATGGGCGAGCCGTGCGCAACGCCGAGCGTGCGCACCGGCGCGGCGAACGTAGCCACGACCTCCAGCTCGTCACCGTGCGATGCCACCTCGATGTGAGTGAGGTCGAAGGTGCCGGCCTGAACTCGAGGCGCAAGAGGGTGCCGGAGGCGCACGTCGCCGGCGGGATCGGAGGCCGCCCAAACGACCGTCCGCTCAGTCCGCGCGCGCTCTCCGGCCGGCTGCCAGATCGCTGTACTGCTGCCACTTTCGCCGGCGGATGTCACTCCGCACGCAAGTATTAACAGGCACCACCCGTTAACCCACGCCATCGCGGCACCGATGACGCCGATGGACGACGCGCCACGGTCAGGACGACCGGCTGGCGAGGAGGTACTGATCATGAGCAACACCGTCGTACTCTACTCCGAGGAGCCGAGCTTCTTCGAGCAGACCGGAACCCGCTTCAGTCGGCGCGGCGTGGAAGTCTTCTGCGCGATGGACGTCAAGGAGCTCGCCGACGTCCTGAACCGCACCAGCCCTCGCCTGGTCATCAGCCGCGGCGCTCCAGGCGGCCTGCCGGAGCCGGCGCTGCGCGCCCGTTTGGGTTCGAGCCCGCACGTGATCGTCTGTGGGCTCCCATCCGACGACCCCATCCTCCTGACCAGCTACAAGCAGTCTTCGGGTGCCTCGGTCGTGCTCGCGCCCTACGGAGACGCCCTGGCTGAGGCCTCGGCGAGCGTCTTGTCAGTCGCCACGCGACACTTCGTGCGCTTCCTCGTGCAGGTCAAGGACACGGGTGACGGCACGGCGACCTTCGCGTACTGCCAGAACCTCTCCACCACGGGCATGTTGGTCGAGCTCAGGCGACCATTGGAGGTCAACTCCACCGTGCGGCTCGGCTTCCTTGTGCCAGGGACTCAGGGGATGATCGACGTCAACGCAAAGGTGGTGCGACACGCCAACAGCCTCAAGGACGTCCACCGCTACGGGGTTCAGTTCTTGGACTTGGAACCGGGCGAGCACGATCGGATCGCAACGCTCGGTAACCTCAAGGCCCAGGCGGGAGGCGCCGTGTCGGCCGCAGCGTCCGCCGCAGCGTGAGCGTCTCTGTGCCTCCACGTCGACGGGGGCGTTGCGATCGACCGGCTGAGCGCGTAGAAAAGGCGCCGGATCGGCACGGGCGCCGACTCGTCACTGCGTCAGAGGTCCAGGATGCGCATCACCCCCGCGGCACACCGTCTCTTGTTGGTCACCACTGTTCTCGCTTGTGAGGAGAGCGCCACCGGAGGGGGCGGCGGAGACGACGTTGGCAATGTGCCCGGCACAGAGGTCTTCCAGGCGGACGGCGTGTCCACCGACGGCGCCACCCCGACCGACGCGGTCACGGGTGGGGACGTAAACATCGGCTGCGACTTCGACCTTAACCCATCCGCCGGCGAGCCGGGCTCGCCGTGCACGTCAGACGCCGATTGCGTCGCCGGGCTCTGCGTAACCACGCCATGGGGCCAGGTCTGCACGGCAACTTGCACCGACTGCTGTCCAACCGGCTTCTCCTGCGAAGAGGTCTCCGCAGCCGCGGCCACCCGGCTCTGCTTGCCGGTCCACGGCACCCTCTGCCGACCGTGCCGTGCCGATGCGGACTGCGCCGGAGCGGGCGCCAACACGTTGTGCGTCGATTACGGCGACGAAGGCCGCTTCTGCGGCGCGCCGTGCGCGGGGAGCGCCGACTGCCCCACCGGTTATGAGTGCGCATCGCAGGACGGAACCGACACTACCGGCGTTCAGCAGTGCGTCCGCGCCAGCGGCCTCTGCGGCTGTTCGCTCGAGGCCGTCGACAGCAGCGCCGAGACCGACTGCGCGGTAACCAACTCCAGCGGCACCTGCACCGGCGTGCGCAAGTGCGGAGCGGGAGGGCTCGAGGCGTGCTCAGCGGCAACGCCGGCCGCCGAGAGCTGCAACGGCGCCGACGACGACTGCGACGGCGAGACGGACGAAGAAGTCCCCGCCACCCCTTGTGTCCCGGCGGGCGGTGTCTGCGCGGGCGCCGAGGTCTGCACCGGCGGCGAGCTCGTCTGCGAGGCGCTTCCGAAGGGCGACGAGACCTGTAACGGGCAAGACGACGACTGCAACGGCACGATCGACGACGGCTTCCCCAACCTCGACGGCGACTCGCTCGCGGACTGCGTCGACGGCGACATCGACGGGGACGGGGCTCCAAACGACAAGGACTGCTCCCCCAACGACGCGGCGGTCTCCCCGAGCGCGGTCGAGGTGTGCAACGGCCAGGACGACGACTGCGCCGACGGCGTAGACAACGGCTGCGACGACGACAAAGACACCTTCTGCGACTCCTCGATGGGAGTTACCGAGGGCGCCTCTTGCACCCCGGGCGACTGCAACGACGAGCTCGGCGCCGTCTCGCCCGACGCAGCCGAGAGCTGCAACGGGCAGGACGATGACTGCGACGGCAACGTGGACGCGGATCTCGCCCAGCCGTGCGACGACAAGAACGCCTGCACCCTGGACTCCTGCGCCGGCGAGGCCGGGTGCACGGCGTCCGCGGTGCTCGACGGCACCGACTGCGGTCAGGGGCTCTGGTGCGTGAACTCGTCCTGCTCCGCGAAGCCGAGCTGCGGTGACGGGCTCCTGAACCAGCCGTCGGAGGTGTGCGACGACGGCGACACGGACGACACGAACGGCTGTGACTCGGCGTGCCGCGTCGCCGCGGGCTACACATGCAGCGATCAGCCCAGCGACTGTTCGACGGACTGCGGGGACGGCGTGGTCGCTGGGACCGAGCAGTGCGACAGCGCGGGCGACACCGACGGATGCACCGACTGCAAGATCGCGCCCGGTTTCGCCTGCGCCGGGGCGCCATCGGTCTGCGCCGCGACCTGCGGTGACGGCGTGCTCGCCGGCGCCGAGACATGCGACGACGAGAACTCGGACCCGGCTGACGGCTGCGACGCTTGCCAGGTCGTTCCCGGCTGGTCGTGCGACCCACTGACTGGCACCTGCACCACCGGCTGCGGTGACAAGGTCATCGCTGGGCCAGAAATGTGTGACGACGCCGGCCTCGTCGACGGCGACGGCTGCAGCGCGAGCTGCGTCCTGGAGACCGGCTTCACGTGCAGCGGCCAGCCCTCGGTCTGCACGACCCAGTGCGGCGACGGTATCCCTGCCGGTGCCGAGCAGTGCGACGACGGCAAGACCGAGGCCGGCGACGGGTGCTCCGCGAACTGCGCCATCGAGCCAGGCTTCGACTGCACCACGGGTATCTGCGCATCGAAGTGTGGTGACGGCATCAAGGCCCAGGGCGAAGAGTGCGACGACTCCAACACCAGCGGGAACGACGGCTGCTCCGCGACGTGCGCGGTGGAGCCGGGCTGGAGCTGCGCGGGCAACCCGTCCCTCTGCCTCTCGAACTGTGGCGACAACCTGGTCGTCGGCGCCGAGCAGTGCGACGACGGCCTCAAGGAGCCCGGCGACGGCTGCGGCGCGACGTGTGCGCTCGAGGCCGGCTGGAGCTGCTCGGGCGCTCCCTCGGTCTGCGTCACGGGTTGCGGCGATGGTACCAAGGCCGGCGCCGAGACCTGCGATGACAAGAACAACGTGGACGGCGACGGCTGCTCCGCGATCTGCAAGACCGAGCCCGGGTTCTCCTGCTCCGGCACGCCCAGCCTCTGCAAGACGGCCTGCGGAGACGGGATACGCGCGGGCGCCGAGGAGTGCGACGACGGCGACACCACGGGCGGAAATGGCTGCTCGGGGAACTGCATCGTCGAGCCAGGTTTCACCTGCAGTGGTTCTCCCAACATCTGCGTGACCCAGTGCGGCGACGGCAAGATCGCGGCGACCGAGGCCTGCGACGACGGCGGCCAGGCGGACGAGGACGGGTGCTCCGCCGCCTGCCAGGTCGAGAGCGGCTGGACGTGCGTCGGACAGCCCCGCAGCTGCGGCGCCGAGTGCGGCGACGGGGTGATCGCGGGCAACGAGGAGTGCGACGACGAAGGCTCCTCGGCCGGCGACGGCTGCTCGGCCACCTGCAAGTTCGAGTTCGGCTGGGACTGCAGCGGTCAACCCTCGGAGTGCCAGACCCACTGCGGCGACGGCGAGGTCGCAGGCCTCGAAGGATGTGACGACGGCGAGAACGCCAACGCAGACGGGTGCTCTGCATCGTGCACGGTGGAGCCGGGCTTCTCGTGCAGCGGCAATCCCAGCGAGTGCGCCACGGGCTGCGGCGACTCGATCACCGCGGGCGCGGAGGAATGCGACGACGGCGACCTGCTGCCGGGCGACGGATGTGACGGCCAGTGCAAGCGCGAGCCCGGTTGGAGCTGCGGCGCCACGGGCTGCTCGACCCAGTGCGGCGACGGCCAGCCGGCCGGCGCTGAGCAGTGCGACGACGGGGAGACCGAGTCCGGCGACGGCTGCTCGTCCAACTGCACCTTCGAGCCGGGGTTTGCGTGTTCGGGCACTCCCAGCGTGTGCACGACCACGTGCGGCGATGCCATCAAGGCAGGAGCCGAGGCCTGCGACGACGGCGGGACCGGCGTTGACGACGGCTGCTCCGCCACGTGCACCGTGGATGACGGCTACTCGTGCGTGGGGTCGCCCTCCGCGTGCAACCCGACGTGCGGCGATTCGAGGGTCGTCGGCAACGAGACCTGCGACGACGCCAACTCCAAGCCAGGCGACGGCTGCACGAGCTGCCAGGCCGACATCGGGTGGGAGTGTTCCGGCGCGCCGAGCGTGTGCGCACCCGACTGCGGCGATGGCAAGATCGCGGGCAACGAGGCCTGCGACGACGGCGACGAGCTCTCCGGCAACGGCTGCTCCGCCAGTTGCACTGTCGAGGTCGGGTTCTATTGCACCATACCGGGTGAGGCCTGCGCGACCGACTGCGGAGACAAGATCGTCGCCGGGGCAGAAGCGTGTGACGACGGCGGGGAGCTGGCGAACGACGGCTGCAGCGCCACGTGTGGCGTGGAGATCGGCTGGCAGTGCGCCGGCAGCCCCAGCAGCTGCAACCCGATCTGCGGCGACGCGCTGAAGATCGCCGGTAAGGAGACCTGCGACGACGGCAACCCACATTCCGGCGACGGCTGCTCAGAAGTCTGCAAGGTCGAGTTCGGCTATGCGTGCACCGGCACCCCCAGCGTCTGCACCGCCACCTGCGGCGACGGGCAGCGCGCTGCGGTGGAGGCGTGCGACGACGGCGACGAGGATCCAGGCGATGGGTGCGCCGCCAACTGCACCGTCGAGTTCGGTTACTCTTGCACAGGGAACTTGCCTTCCGAGTGCACGTCCACCTGCGGCGACGGCCAGAAGAGCGCCAACGAGAACTGCGACGACGGCAACGACGATTCGAACGACGGCTGCACCGGCTGCCTCGGCGATCCCGGGTACGAGTGCACAGGCACTGAGCCCTCCGTGTGCACGGCGGACTGCGGCGACGGGATCAAGGTTCCCGCTGAGGCCTGTGACGACGGCGACACCGAGCCGGGAGATGGCTGCGACGCGCTCTGCACCCAGGAGACCGGCTGGAGCTGCGCCGGCAACGCCCCCACCGTCTGCGTGGCTGAGTGCGGCGACGGGCTGATCGCCGAGGGCGCGGAGGCGTGCGACGATCACCAGTCCACCCCGGCGGACGGCGACGGCTGCAGCGCGACCTGCCAGGTCGAGGCCGGCTACGCCTGCGCGGGCACGCCGTCCGTCTGCGCCACCGTGTGCGGCGACGGGATCATCGCCGGAGCCGAGAACTGCGAGGACGGCAACATCGAGCCGAACGACGGCTGCAGCGAGGCGTGTGTCAGCGCTCTCGGCTGGTCGTGCCCCACGATTGGACAGGCATGCATCACCGACTGTAGCGACGGCATTGTCGCGGGCGCCGAGACCTGCGACGACGGCAACGAGACCGACGGCGACTGCTGCAGCGCCACTTGTGCGAAGGAGCCCGGCTGCGAAGCCGAGCCCAATGGCACCTGCGCCACGGCGAATACCGTGGTCCTCCCGGGCGAGATCAAGGGCTACTTCCCAACCACGTCGGATGCGGACTACTTCACCTTCACGCTCACGGCGATCAGCAATCTGCACGTGCAGGTCTTCGACGCTGGCGGCTCCGCTGGCGGGACGTGCGCCGATCCGGTCGACACCATCACCACGATCTACAAGGTCGCGGGCGGTAGCGGAGAGGCCAACGGAGGCGCGCCGACCTGCACGCAGATCGCCACCGATGATGCGTATACGCCGTCCGACCCGGCGAACTGCGAGGACATGACACCGGACGCCTTCTCGACGCTGCGTCAGCTCGCGCCGGGGACCTACTCGGTCCAGGTCCGGCCGTACTTCCAGTCCACCACTCCCTACCTCTACACCGTGCTCATCGAGACCACCTCGACCTGCGGCAATGGCACCGCAGAGACCTTCGAGCAGTGCGACGGCGGGGTCAACTGTGACGTGGATTGTACGTTCCTCCCGTTCTGCGGTGACGGCATCCTCGATGAGGGCGAGGAGTGCGACGACGCGGGGAACGCCCCGAGTGATGGGTGCGACGCGGATTGCCAGCTCGAAGCCGGGTATGCCGGCGAGGTGGAGCCCAACGACACGTGCGCCACCGCTGTGGCGCTCCCGGCCCTCCCCGTCACGGCGCTGGGCCACTTCACGGCCACAACCGACGACGACTACTACGCCTTCACCCTCACGGCTGCGAGCGACGTGAGCGTTCGCACCTACGACGGCACCGGTACTGGCTGCGCCTCTCCCGTCGATACCATAGTCACTGTCCAGAACGCGGACTGCACCACGACGCTGCTCGATGCGATCGATTGGTACTCGTTTGCGAACGGCTCGAACTGCGAGAACCTCACCCCCACCAACTATGCTGCACTTCGGCAGCTGGCCCCCGGCACCTACAAGATCAAGGCTGAGGCCTACGGGGGTGCGCCGTGGAGCTACCGCCTCGAGGTGAAGACCCTCAGCACCTGCGGCAATGGGATCGTGGAGGGCTACGAGAAGTGCGACGGAAGCGCCACATGCAACCCGGACTGCACGAAGCCGCCCGGTTGTGGAGACGGCGTCCTCCAGGAGGGTGAGGCCTGCGACGACGGCAACGAGGCCACCGGTGACGGCTGCTTCGGCTGTGCCCTGGAGCCCGGCTACTTCGCCGACACGGAGCCAAACGACACGTGCCCAGGGGCGGCGCAGACTATCACGCTCCCCGCCACGATCCTCGGGACCTTCCCCGCGAACACGGACCGTGACTCCTTCTCCTTTACCCTGACCGCGCCGGCCGACCTGCACATCCAGACCTTCGACAGCAGCGGCACGGCCTGTGCGGCACCCGTGGACACCGTGGTCAACCTCTTCAAGGAGAACTGCACCACGACCCAGATGTCGCAGAAGGACTCGATCGGCTGTGAGAACGTGAGCGCTGCGACCGAGACGAACCTGCGGCAGGTCCCGGCCGGCACGTACCGGCTGCGTGTGCACCCTTACGCCGACGCACCCTATGGCTATGTCGCCAAGATCAAGGCGCTCACCACCTGCGGGAACCAGGTCAAGGAGGGCTTCGAGGAGTGCGACAACGGGACCGCCGCCTGTGACGCCAACTGCAAGATCGTACCCACTTGCGGCGACGGTCTCCTCAACGGCACGGAGCAGTGCGATGACGCCAACCCGAACAGCGGCGACGGGTGCTCCGGCGCGTGCATCTGGGAGACCATCCCGGAGCCCTCAGGGGCGAACAACACCAAGTCGGATGCGGACGCTCGCGCCACGGAAGGCACGCTCATCACGGGCTCGGTGCGCTACAGCGGCGCGATCACCCCCGCAGCGGACTTGGACACCCTCAAGATGACCGTCGCGACTGACCGAGCCATCCGGATGGAGGTCTTCGACTCCACCGGCTCCGGCTGCAGCTCGATCGCGGCATCGAAACTGACTGTCTTCAAGGCGGACGGGGTCACAACCCAGCTCATGAACGATGGCAACAGCACAAGTGACTCCGCCGGGGGCATCTCTACCTGCGCGGGGCTCGTCGGTTTCTTCCCAGCTGGGGACTACTACGTTCGCGTGCAGGCGAGCTCGTCGACCGCCACCATCGCGGCTTATCAGCTCGAGGTCGCGTTCCTCGAGAACAAGCTTGACGAGGTGGAGCCCAACGACACCGCGGCGACGGCGACCGTAATCACCGCAGGCGCCACCACAACGAATGCGTACATCCACGGAGACCATACACCCGGGTCGGAGCTCGACCACTACTCGATCTCCGTCCCGGCCGGCCGGTCGCTGCGGATCGAGACGATCGAGGGCCTCGGCGGCGCACCTTGCTCGCCCACCTCGTCCACCAGCCCGGACCCGTTCATCACGGTGCTCAAGCCCGACGGATCCAGCCTCTTGACGGACGACGACGACGGGCGAGGCTACTGCTCCCTGATCGATGGCACCGGGAGCGCTACGCAAGCCCGTGACGCCAATGCGAGAGCCCTGCCGGCAGGTACGTACACGATCCAAGTGAAGGCCTCCAGCTTCGCAGCCACCACCGCAGCCCAGTTCAAGTACCGCCTGGCGGTCACGATCCGCTAAGGGAGACGTGTTCGCCCTCGTCGCAGCGATCCTCACGGTCGCAGCGCCCGACCTTCGGGCCCGCCCCGTTCGGGCGCTCGACTGCGAGGGCGGCCCGTGCCTCGAGGTCCGCTTCATGGGGGCCACCTCCACCCGCCTGGTGCTCGGCCCCGGGGTGGCGGAGTCACTCCGCAAGGCCCTGCCGCGACACGGTGAGCGCGCCCTCGAGGCGGTGGCAGAGGCCCTGGAACTGGCGGTAAAGAAACGTCGATTGCGGCCAGCGGCCTTGCGGGTCGCCGGCGCGCTGGCGGACGCCGGCACACTGCCGCTTGTCCGCGAGGAGCCCGGCGTTCGAGTCGAGGGCCCCACCGCCAGCCGCCTGCGACGCATCGCGGAGCGGTACTTCCGCACCACTGGACGGCGCCTCACCGTCACCTCGGGAACCCGGACCCCGCTCGAGCAAGCCGAGGCCATGTCGGCCAAGGTCCGCTTCGGCGGTAGCCTCGGGATCTACAAGAACCGGGACGTGGTCCGGGCGCTCCGCAACGCGGCGAAGCAGGCGCGACGGGCCGGCCTCGGCCGCTCGGGGGCGGTCAAGGCGATGGCGGAGATCATCGAGGCCGAGCTGCGCCGCGGCAACCCGATCTCGCGCCACCTGGTGCGCGGCGCCGTGGACCTTCGGACGATCGGCCTCAGCACCAGCGACCGGCATGCGCTACGCGCAGCGATCGCCGCAGAGCCCGGCGTCAGCTTCCTGGTCGAGCGCCGACCACCACACCTCCACCTCTCCTTCGACTGACGGCCGCGACACGGCTGCCGACGGAGCCGAGTGGGGGCTGGGGACCCCGCTGGCGGGGCCCGTTCGGTGCCTCGCTGTCGCCACTCGCGGGTCAAGTTCCCGCGTCGCCGTGCCGATGCGCAGGGATGGTCGACCTCACCGCACGCGCGACGCAGCTGGCACGATCGCTGCTTGGGCGCAAGGGGCCGATCGCGCTCCCGGAGGAGACGCCTTTGTACCTTTACTACGCAGGACACACCGACACCGGCCGTCGCCGCGAGCACAACGAGGACGCTTACGGTCTCTCCGCGGAGGCGAACGTCTTCGTCGTGGCAGACGGCCTCGGGGGTTACGCGGCCGGCGAGATCGCGAGCCAGCTGGCAGTGGATACGATCACCGGCTTCCTCACCGCCATCCTGAAGGATGACGAGCTCACCTGGCCCTGCGCGCGCGACAAGACGCTGACCCCCGAGGAGAACCTCCTGAAGAGCGCCATCGTCCTCGCGAACGACCGGATTCGTCAGGCGGCCCAAGACGACCAGCAATACCAGGGTATGAGCTCGACCATCGTCGGGCTCTACTTCGCGGGCAACCGGTGCATCGTGGGTCATGTGGGCGACTCGCGCTGCTACCGCCTTCGAGCTGGGACACTCGAGCGGCTCACCGAGGACCACTCGTTGATGAACGCCATGAAGAAGTCGCTCGGGGGTGAGGTGGACGAACGAACCTTTCCAATGCGAAACATCATCCTGCGCGCGCTTGGGCAGAAAGACCGCGTGAAGGTCGATGTGCAGTCCACCGAGGTCCGCACCGGCGATCTCTTCCTCTTGTGCACCGACGGACTCACCGGAGAGCTGGACGACAACGGGATCCAAGAACTGGCGGTGCGACACGCCGAGCGCCCGGAGCGCCTCTGCCGGGTGCTTGTCGACGCGGCCTGTGAACGAGGCGGAAGGGACAACGTCACGGTGCTGGCGATCCGGGCAGAATGAGCCAAGGCGAAGAGAGACCGGGTGACGATGCCGACGAGCTGCGCCGCATCCGAGCAGAGCTCGACGTCATCGACGAGCAGATCCTGTCCGCGACAGCGCGGCGTATGGGCCTCGTGCGCCGCGTCGCCGAGCTCAAACGAGCGGCAGGACGGCCCACCTTCGACCGGGCGCGGGAGCGGGCCATGGCCGAGCGCACGCACGCCCTGGCCGAGCGGGTTGGGCTCGACCGACACACCGCGCGGCTCGTCACCACGGCGCTGCTCGAGGCCTCACACCACACCCAGGAGGCGCTGCTAGCGGAGGCCACCTCTGCCCGGAGCACAACCCCGCGGCGTTTCGCCATCGTGGGCGGGCGAGGCCAGATGGGCCGCCTGTTCGGGCGGTGGCTCGAGGCTCGGGGGCACTCGGTGCAGGCACTCGACCTGGACGACGACCTCTACAGCGACGCGATCCTGCCCGACGTGGACTGCGCGGTCGTCTCCGTACCCATGGCGGTCTCGGCGGAGGTGGCGCGGGTCGTGGGAGCGCGACTCCGACCCGGCGCGTTGCTGACCGACCTCAACAGCCTGAAGACCGAGATCTGCGAGGCCATGGCGTCCACGCCGGCCACCGAGGTGCTCGGCCTCCACCCGATGTTCGGTCCCAGCGTCACCTCGTTGCGACGCCAGAAAGTAGTGACTTGCGCCGTGCGCCCCGGCCCTCTCGGCGAAGCGCTGCGCCATGAGCTCGGCACCATGGGGGCGGAGCTCATCGAGGCCACGCCCGAGCAGCACGACCGCATGATGGCCGTGATCCAGGTCCTGGTGCACTTCTCCACGCTTGCGCGCGGACACGCCCTTCGGCGCATCGGCGTGCCCATCGAGCAGAGCCTCACGTTCACCAGCCCCATCTACCGCCTGGAGCTCGCGTTCATCGGGCGCCTCTTCGCCCAGAGCCCGGAGCTCTATGCGGAGATCACCATGCGCAACCCCCCCTCGGCTGCCGTGCGCGAGGCCTTCATCGGGGCCGTCCGCGACCTGGATGCCGCCGTTGGCAGCGGCGACCGGGAGTCGTTTCGCGGGGCCTTCGCAGAGACGCGGGGCTATTTCTCGGAGTTCGGCGCAGACGCGATGCGCCTCAGCGACCTTCTGATCGAGACGCTGGTGCGCGAGGCCTGAACCCGCCCCCTCTACCGGACGAGGTTGCTCCCCGTCCCATCGCGAAGGATGCTGGATCCGCGGACGTCGTAGTCCTGGCTACCTGGCGGGAAGAGCCGGCCGTGATCCGTCATGCGCGGGTGCGTGACCGCTCGCGTCGTGAGCTCGGACACCGCGAGCTGCTCCACGAAGTGCTGCGGTTGATCCCGAAGCGGCCGAAGCATCCTCGACGCATGACGGAGGAGGCGCGCGATGGACACACAGCGCCGCTCGACCCAACCGCTGCCTGCAACGACGGCAGAGGCCAGACCGAGCACCGCGACCGTGGGTGCCACGGTGGCAGCCACGGCCAGGGCCACTGCGATCATGAGGCTGAGACCCAGCCCTGACCCGAACATGAGCTTCGGGCTGTGGCCAAAGAGGGCCTGCGCGGTACCGAAGCGGAGCGGCGCGAGGAGGGCGCCGCCGAAGAACTGAAAAGGCACCGCCGCTAGTAGCAACGCGTTCCGAACCGCGAGCCCGACCGGCGGCTGGCCCGATGCGGGGCACCCCAGCGCGAGTAGACGGTCCCGCAGCGCCGAGAACCGGAGCCGGGCTTCGCGTACGTCCGGCTCCTCGGAGATCCGGCCATATCGCGCCACGAACGCGGACCGGAGCGACGAGCGCTCCCGGGCGGGCAGGCCGGGCGCCGTCAGGAGTGGCGTGAGCCCTGCCTGGAAGACGAGCCCGTCCCAGGCCGTGGGCGCCACCTGGAGCTCCTGCAGGGCAGCGTCCACGGACACCGCGGAGTCGACAGCGTCCCCCGCACGGACGACCACCGGCTCGCCGAAGCGGATGAGGAGGCGAGGGAGCCCCCAGCGACGCGCCGCGATAGTGACCGCGCACCCCACGACCGTGACCCGCCGTCCGTGCGCCACGCGTTGGGCCGATCGGATGACCGTGGCCGTGAAGCGCGCGAAGTCCGTGGCGTCCGGTTGCTCCGACCGGGGGAGCGCGCCGACCCAGCCCCCCGCGGCGAGCTCGCGATCGAGAGACTGAACGGTGAGGTGGCGGTCGACCTCGCCGGGCGGTCGGTCATGCCGGCCCGTGAGATGCACCCAGCGAACCGGCTGCTGTGCGACGGCCCCGGTGAGGACTGCGTCGAGCGCGAGCGTGGGCCCCAGGAGGAGCACTGAACCCTCCAGCGACGGGCGCCCTTGAATCACCACCTCGCGGAAGGCGAGCCCAACCCCGGCGCGAAGCGCGAGACGGACCACACGCGAGGACCAGGGCGCTTGATGACCTGAGCTCGTGGCGGGGCTAGCCATGGGGCACCCGGGCGCCGGCAAGGCGCGACCCGAGCCACGGCAGCGCTTCGGCGAGCGCCGAATTCCACACCCCCCAAGTGTGGGTGCCCGGTCGAAGTCGGTGACGCACGTCAGCGCCGCGCGACTCGAGCGCCCGGGCCATCTCGGCGAGGCCGCGGGTGAACTTGGGGGCGTCCTCGCGGCCACAGTCGAGCCACACTGCGAGCCGATCCGCGCGTCCGAGTCGCGCCAGATGTAGCGGGTTGCGCATGATGAAGTCCGGCTGGGGGCGCGGGCCGCCGAAGGCCGACCAGTAGACGGGCTTCGAGCTGGGCGTTCGCGTGAACAAGGCGCCGCTGAAGGAGAGGACCGCAACGTATCGGGATGAGTTGCGCAGCGCGATGCTCAGGGCTCCGAAGCCGCCCATGCTGACGCCGGCGATCGCGCGCACCCCGTTGGTCCGATACGTGCCGTCTAGCCAGCGCGTGGCAGCGGGCTCCACAAGGCTCTCCCACTTCGTGCCCGGGCGGTCCACCGGCCAGTCCGACCAGTAGCCGTTCCGACCGTCGGGGATCAGAGCGATGAGCGGGGGGATTACGCCGCCCGCGATCGCGCGATCCAAGGTGGCCTCGATGTTCCCGAGCGTGCGCCAGTCCTCCTCCGCGCCGCCGAGCCCATGGAGAAGTACGAGGACGGGGTAGCGGTCCGAGCCGCCGTCGTAGGCCGCAGGGAGATACACGCTGGCCACGCCCGCCGGCTGCCCCGGAATCGAGATGGACTGCCGCACCACCATCCGCGCCCAAGCGGGCGCGGTGGCGACGACCACAAGCAGCGGGATCAGCGACCGAGGCACTCTGCCACCAACGCAGCCGCTGGGTCAGTGAGCAGCGCCTTGACCACGGCCGCCTTGAGATGGATGCCGTCGTTCCCGCGGGCCGGGAGCCGCTTTCCCGTGCCGGGGTGCACGAACTCGACGATCGGCACGCCGCGCGCGTCCAGCGTGGCCTGGTAGGCGTCCACGTAGAACACAGGACCGGGGAAGGCCTCGAGCCGCGCCTTCAAGACGTCGTTGATCCGCCGCCCGAGAACCCTGGACCCCTCTCCGGGGAAGGCATACGGGCCCACCCACACGACCGCCCGGGAGCGCTCCGGGCCCACCGCCAGCTCGAGCAGCTCGTCAACGCGCTCGCCGAAGACCTGGTCCCAGCGAGGGTCGTCCGTTCGAATCCACCCGCCTCGCCGAAGCTTGACCGGCTGATTGTCGTTGGTGCCAAGAGAGACGACCCAGACCTCGGGCTTGTGTCGCTTGAGGATGCCCGGGATCTTCGAGGGCCAGTCGAAGAAGTCTGGACGGACCAGCGAGGTGGACGCCTTGCCCCAGAGCGCGAATCGGAGGGGGGCGCCCTTGTAATGCCGCTCCAGCTGAGGCCCGAGCACGCTGGCCATGGTGGAGCTGCCGATCGCCACGAGGCTGGGCGTGCCGCTCCGGGGGATGCAGCGCTTGAGCGACTCGGCTCGCGCTGCCACGGGCCTGCGCTCCCCGCCTGTGGGGGCCACGTCCTCCGCCGCCCGCCCTTCGATCCGCCGCTCGGGCGATACCGGGGGCTCAACGTGACGCGCGCAGCCGTAGAGGGACAACACTGCAATGAGGGTGCTAGGGACCTTTGGCACGCCGCCGTTTCAGCGGAAAGCCCGCGCTCCGTCAAGCGGGCATTTCATGTTGGGGCCGGGGCAGCAGAGCTCCCCGGCCCGGTTCACCTCCGCGCTCTCGCGCTCCGGCGAATTCGTCGTGGCGCCAGCGCACGGCGACGGCGCCCGCTGGACCGACGCCGGTCGCTCAGTTCTTGAGCGCCAGCGCGGCCTGTAGATAGCCGGACTTGTAGGCCGTGAAGGCGGCCTCGTTCGCCGAGTTCTCGCGGGCGCGCTGCTCGCGGATCTGCGCAGGCGTCTTGCCTTGAGCCTTGAGCGCCCTCGCGTCGGTGAGCTCTCGCTCGACCATGCCCTTGAAGCCGTTCCACGAGCCCCAGCCGACCTGGACCTTCCCGTTCACGACAAAGGCCGGGGTGCCCCGCGCCTCGAGGGCCGTGGCCATGGCGCCCTCGCTGTTGACGCGTGCGTCGAGCGCGGGATCGGCGATGTCCTTCTTCCAAGCCTCCATGTCCAGACCAAGGGTCTGGGCGTAGGTCTCGAGGGAGATCGCATCCAGCGCGGCCTGGTTCTCGAACAGCTTGTCGTGCATCTCCCAGAACTTGCCCTGTCGGTGTGCCGCGAGCCCCGCGAGCGCGGCGGCCTTGGCATTGCGGTGCATCTCGAGGGCGTTGTTCCAGAACACGACTCGGACCTCGCCGGGGAACTCCTCAGCGATTTGGTGAGTGGCGTCGACGGCCCGACGGCACACCGGGCACTGGTAGTCGGACACGATGAGCACGTCCACCAGCGCATCGACCGGTCCGAAAGCCGGGGGGCTGTTGGGGTCTTTGGACGCGAACACCTTGCCGCTCTGCGTCCGCGCCGGCGAGTCGTCGGGGTTCTTCCCGGCCACCGTCGCGGGTGGGGGGGCGGAGGGCGTTGGCGCCGCTACAGGCGCGGGGGCCGCCTCGACGGCGGGCACTGGTGCCACGGCCACCGGCTGAGCGGGGGGCGTCGAGGGTGCTGGGGAGGGCGCAGCGACGGGCGCTGGTGCCACAGGCGCCGGGGCCACAGGCGCCGGGGCCACCTCGGCCGCAGGTGCAGGCGCGGCAGCAGCTACCGCGGCCGGGGCGACCGGGACCGCCGCGGGGCCAGAGGTCGCCGGCTGCGCCGCGGTGTCGAGCCCCCTGGCGAACCAGAAGACGCCTCCGGCGACAGCGAGGAGGGCAACAGTGGGCATGGCGTTCTGCATGAGACTCTCCGGCGTCACTTGCTGGGACGGGGTGCGAACAGGCGCGGATTGAACGGGGTCGTTCGCCTCCCGTCAACACTTGCAGCGGTCGTTCTGTTCGCCGCCGTGGCCGTCTGTTCAGGGGGAGCCGGGCCGCGATGCGCCTCCGCCATGGAGGCGGCCCGGCGCAGCGGCCACGAGCTCAGGGGCAGACGCCGCGGTGCACCGCCGCTATCGAGGCGGGCGGTGCGCCGCGACGAGGACCTCAGGGGGCAGCGTGGTCGATCACGAGCGTGAAGTCGCCGGATCCGCTGTAGCCGTCGAGGATCACGAAGTAGGTGACCCCGCCGGCCAGCTCCACCTCGTGGGAGTTCTGGTCGGTCTCATAGAGGTCCACGCTGGTCACGCAGGCCGACCCATCCCCGCCGCAGTCGGTCGTGATCGACAGAACTGAGGGATCGAAGGTGTCGATCTCGGTGAAGACGTACACGCCCGTGCTCGGCGGCACGAAGGTGTAGACGCGGTCGGGATACCCGGCTCCCAGTGGCTCGCCGAAGATGTCGGTGAGGCCACCACATGCGATGTAGTCGTCCGCGTAAGCTCCCTCGGTAGTGCCGGTTAGCGTGACGGGGAGCTCAGTGGTGTCGACAGGAGGCGCCGTGTCGCAGGTGTCGCCCTCGCCGGGCGGCGTGCACTCGGCGTCGACGCAGACGAGGCCCTCGTCACAAGCGCAGCTCCCTTGGCACCCGTCCATCTTGGGGCCGCAGGCCGAGCCGGCACCGCCCTCGCAGGCAGGCACGCACGGTTCGCTGATGGTGAGGGTGTAGGCCCCAGAATAGTCGCTGGCGTTCCCGTAGCCATCCACGACGATGAAGACCTCCTGGCCCTGCGCGAGGGGCAGCGGGAGGAATTCCGTCCCATCGGCGCCCTCGGTTTCGTTGGCGCCCAGGCAGCTCCCGGCCAGGTCGGCGCAGTCGGTCATGGCGTAGAGCGCGAGGTCAAAGCCTTTGGCGGAGATGATATAGGTGCCGGCAGAAGGCGCGGTGAAACGGTGCACCTGATCGGCGCTCGCACCGCCCAAGCTGTTCTCATCGCCGCACTCCTTGGTCAGCGCGTAGTTATTGACGCCGCCGGTGGCCCCCGAGAAGGAGAGCGGGAGGCTGCTATTGTCCAGCTCGATCGGCTGGTCGCACGAGTCGCCGGGGCCCTTCGCCACACACGCATCGAGGACGCACTTCTCGGCCTCGCTGCAACCGCAGGGCAGCCCGCAGCCGTCGTCCTGCCCGCACTCCCCCTCGGCGCACTGCGGGAAGCAAGGCGCGCTGATGGTGAGCGTATACGCGCCCGAGTTGTCCGATGTAGCGCTGTAGCCATCCACCACGATCAGGATGGTCTGGTTCGCTGCGAGCGCGAGCGTGAGCTCGCCTGAGTCCTTGCCTCCGAGGCAGGCGCCCTCGGTGCAGCTGTCCAAGACATAGAAGATGGCGTCGTAATCCGCGGTGACCTCGAGGCTGTAGATCGCGGACTCGGGCGCCGTGAAGGCGTAGACGTGCTCGCGCGAGCCCTCGCCGCCGCCGAAGCTGAGACCAGCGCACGCGTCGTCGGCCGCGCTCAGGAGGTTACCCGCAGCGCTGGTGTCGCCTGACAGGGAGGCCGGGAGGGTGCCCTCGACCACGAAGGGATCGGAGCATGACTCGCCCTGCTCGAGCGGCAGACACGTAGACTCGGCGCCGCACTTCTCGGCCCCGCCGCAACCGCACACCACGCCACACTCGTTCTCGCCGCACTGCCCCTCGACGCACGGGCCACAACACGTCAGGGACAGGTCGATGCCGTCCACGACACCCTCGATGTAGCCGTCGAGCACGAAGTAGTAGGTGCTGCCCGCCTCCACGGATGTCGCCACGTCATTCCCCTGCGCGATGCAGCTCGCCCCCGTGTCCTCGCAGCCTGCGCCGAGGTCCTTGAGGATCGTCACGTCCGCGCCGTTCCCTACCTTGGCCAGCTGGATCGTCTGGTCCGACTCGGCGACAAACTTGAAGACGTACTCCGGGGAGTTGCTGTAGTCGTCGAACGAGAATTGCTGACAGGAGTAGCTACCGTAGGCAGACACGGCGCCGGCGGCCCCGGTCGAGAGGTTCGTGAGCGCGTCGCCGCAGGAGATCTCTTGGGCCTCGACGCAGGTCTCGCCGAGGGTCGCGCAGCTCCCGTCGATGCAGAACTGGCCGTCGGCGCACTCAGCCAAACCACAGGAGCCGCCGCAGCCGTCGCTCCCGCAGGTCTTGCCCTCACAGCTCGGGACGCAGCACTCGACGCTGAGGTCGGTGACGACGATGGCCTCTTCCTCGTCCCACGAGTCGAGCACCACGTAGACCGTCTGACCTGCGACGAGCTCGACCGCCGCGTCGCTGAGCGCACCCACGAGGCAGGTATCGCCCTTGTCCTCACACACGCCGTCCAGGACGAACAGGTCGCCTGCGAACGATTCGTCCGAGAACGTCACGACCTGGTCCACCTCGGAGGTGAAGGAGAAGACGCGCTCCGGGCTGGCCGAGTAGTCGTCGGTCTCGTACGGTTGGCAGCTGTAGTTCGAGAACTGCGAGGGCCCCCCCTCGTTGGTCACATCCACGAGGACGTCACCGCACTGGAGCTGGGCCGTCGGCGTACACGCCACGGCGGTGCTACAGGCGCCTTTGGTGGGCTTGGCGTTGTCGAGATCTTCGACAATCTCGTTCTTCATGCCGATGAGCGCGGGGGCCGCGGCTGCGATGTCGGCTCCGGAGACGCCGGCTTCGCCGAGGGCCTTGGCGACGTCCTCGATCAAGGCGTCGAAGTCACCCGTGGAGAGGCCGAGCCCCTGGTGCGCCGTGACCATGTCTCGGCACTCTGCCCCGAGAGAGTCCTTCGAGCCCGCGTAGACCACGCCCTCGCAGCCGAAGAGCTCCTGGGCCTGGATCGCGAGGCAATCCGAGACGTGGAGGCCGCCGTCCTTCAGGCCGGTGAACCACGCAGAGATCCGGCAGTCCCCGACCAGCGCCGGGACGACCTTGGTCTTGATGACGGTCTCGATCGCCGAAGCGCCGCCGTACTTCTCGCAGAGCGAGCTGGGTCCGTCGGTGCCATCGGTGGTGTCGGCGGTGCCGTCGGTGGTGTCGGCGGTGCCGTCGGTGGTGTCGGTGGTGCCGTCGGAGCCATCAGTGGCGTCTACCGCGTCCGCCGTGCCGTCAGAACCATTGGTGGCGTCTACCGCGTCCGTCGAGTCCGTGGCGTCAGTGCTGTCAGCCAGGTCCGTGCTGTCCGCGTCGGCGGCATCCGTTGCGTCCGTGGCATCGGTGGCGTCTGTGCTGTCAGTCGCGTCCGCGACGTCGGAGGCGTTGGTGCCATCCGTACCGTCGGTTCCGTCCGCCGTGCCCGTGTCGCCGCCGCTGGTGCTACACGCTGCGGCCATCGCAGCGAACGCGCTCGTCAACGTTCGTGTCCATCGCTTCATTGGTTCCTCCCTAGTTCATGTCATGTGAGCCCGCCGTGCGGTGGCCCACAGGTGCTCCGAGCGCCGGACCTTACGGACGAGCCGGGACAACGTCCAGCAGGGATCGCACCAGCCGAGCGCCTTGCCCGGCCCCTCCGAGACGAGAGTTGCCAGTCAGCCCGGTCGAAACGTGGATAGGAAACGCCGCAGGAAGACGCGGGTCCGCTCCTCCTGGGGATTCCGAAGAACCGCGGCGGGCGCGCCCTCCTCGAGGATCCGCCCCCTCTCAAGCACCACGACGTGCTCGGCGGCCTCGTACGCAAACGCGATCTCGTGCGTCACCACGATCTGCGTGATCCCCTCCGCGTCCAGGCGCCGAAGCACCTCCACCACCTCGTCGACTCGCTCCGGGTCCAGCGCCGACGTGGGCTCGTCGTAGAGGAGCACCTGCGGCTCCATCGCGAGTGCCCGCGCGATCGCCACGCGCTGCATCGGCCCGCCGGAGAGGAAGCTCGGGTACACGTCGGCCTTGTCGCCCAGGCCCACCATCTCGAGGAGCTCGCGCCCTCGCGCTTGGGCGCGCTCCCTAGGAGTGCCCCGCACGAGCTGCGGCGCGAGCGACAGGTTCTCGAGCGTGGTGAGGTGGGGGAAGAGGTTGAAGTTCTGGAAGACCATTCCGACGCGTTGTCGGACCTCGGACACGCGGCGCTCCAGCTCTCGTCCGGAGTGCGCCGGGCGCTCGATGCTCACCCCAGCGATCGTGATACGACCCGAGTCGAAGGTCTCGAGCCCGTTGAGACACCGGAGCAGCGTGGTCTTTCCGCACCCGGACGGACCGAGCAGCACGGTGATCTGCCCCTTTGGGATCGTGACCGACAGCCCGTCGACCACGCGCTGCGTGCCGAAAGACTTCGTGAGCCCCTCGATGGCGATCCCGGTGTCCTCGCCAGCCGGCGCGGTGGTGCTCATGTGGCGCTCCGAAGGTAGCGGGCCATTCGCCGCTCGAGGCGCTTGGCGAGGGACGCGAACGGCAGCCCCATGAGGAAATAGAGGGCCGCGGTGAGGAGGCCGATGCCCATGTAATCAAAGGTGTTGGCCGAGAGCTCGCGGGAGCGGTTCGTCAGCTCGACGATCGTGATCACGGACACGATGGACGAGTCCTTGAGCAGCGCGATGAAGTCGTTCGTGACCGACGGGATCGCCACGCGCACCGCCTGCGGCAGGATCACGTGTCGCAAGGCCTGCCGCGAGGAGAGGCCCAGCGACACCGCCGCCTCCATTTGTTGGGCAGACACCGACTGAAGGCCGGCCCGGTAGTTCTCGGCCTCGTACGCCGCGTAGTTGAGGCCCAGGCCCAGGATGCCGGCAGCGATCGGCGGGATCTCCACGCCGAGGTTCGGGAGCCCGTAGTAGAGGAGGTAGAGCTGGATGAGGAGGGGCGTTCCGCGCACGAGCTCGACGTAGGCGTAGGCTACGAGCTGGAGCGGCCGCGGCCCATAGAGGCGGCTCACGGCCAGCGCCACACCGAGGGCGATCGCCAGGAGCATCGCCGCCACCGAGAGGTAGAGGCTGGTCCACGCGCCCTGCAGGAGCAGCGGGAGATACGAGGCGTAGCGCTTCACGCGAGTCCAGAAGGTCACCTCGCCAGTGAGCGCCTTCACGTAGGCGTCGTACCGGGGGGCGGGGGCCACGCTGGGCCGAGGGTCGCCGAGGTGACGCGCGGTGGGGTCGTTCCAGAGCCCCCAGTCTTCATAGATGCGACGCAGCTCGCCCGATTGTGCCAGCCGCGCCAGCGCCGCGTTGACCTCTCCGAGGAGCCGCAGGTCGTCCTTCTTGATCGCCACGCCGTACTGGCACTCGCCCACCGACGCTCCCGCCATGCGCAGCTTCGAGTTGGGCTTGCCGAAGTAAACAGCGATCGGGGTGTCCATGAGCACCGCGTCCAGGCGCGAGAGCGCCAGGTCGTCGTACGGCGCGTTCTGGGCGCCGTAGGACACCACCTCGATACCGGCAGTGTTCTTGAGGATCCGCTCAGCGACGCTGCCGCCCAGGGTGCCGACCTTCTTTCCCGCGAGGTCCGCCAGCGTGTTGAGCTCGTAGCTCTCGGCGCGCACCACGAGCTGCTCGCCGGCCACGAAGTACGGCGTGGAGAAGTTGACCTCCTTCGCCCGCTCTTCGGTGATCTCGATCCCGTTCATGGCGATGTGGTAGTCGCCGCGAAGCAGGCCCGGCACGAGGCTGTCCCAGGTGTTCTGGACCAGCTTCAGCTTGACGCCCAGCTCCCGCGCCAGTGCGTTCCCGAGGTCTACCTCGAAGCCGACGTGAGACTCGGTGTTGGCCGGATCCTCGAGGAATACGTAGGGCGCGCCGCCCTCGACGGCGTCCGCTCCCCACAGCAACACGCCGCTGCGACGCATATCGTCGAGGCTGTCGGCGGTGGTGGGGGCGGAGGCTAGCAGCACCCCAGCGAACAGCCAGGCTAAGCATGAGCGGGCCGCCCGCTGGCTCAATGGAGGCGTCCCCGCCGACGTGCCACCCGCCACGCGAGCCAGACGAGCACAGCCCCTCCCCATCCGGGCGTGGGCCTGGCGGCGCCGCTGCACCCCGATGAGCCGCTGGCACCACTCCCGGCGCCCGACGGGGCCGTGTCACCGCTGACAACGTCCGCGAGCAAGCCGCTCTCGGGCGACGTCGCCGCCTCGCAAGGCGCGTCGCAGGCCACGCGCTCGCCGCTGGGCGCGCAGACCCAGACGCCCACGCCGCGACAGGTCTCCGGCGCGCCCGAAGGACTCGTGAGCGACAGGACCTCGCACGTCTGCCCGATTGGGAAGCCGTCGTCGATATCGCCGTCGCAATCATCATCGAGCCCGTTACAGCGCTCGGGCCCCGGGGCGGACGCCTCCGCCAGGCAGACCAGGCCCTCCGCGCGGCATCCGGTCACGCCGGTACTCGCGCAGGCCCCTGCCCCCACGGTGCAGGGATCCCCCTGGGCGAGGCCCTCGTCGGTGAGGCCATCGCAGTCGTCGTCGAGCCCGTTGCACTTCTCCGGGAGCGGGGACGGCGGCATCGCGTCGCAGATGAACTGGCCGTCCGCGCTGCAGCGCGTGACGCCCACTCGGAGACAGCCCGGTCCACCGGCAGAGCAGGATCCGCCGAGGCCCCAGTCCTCGTCGGTGGCGCCGTCACAGTCGTCGTCCAGGCCGTTGCAGGTCTCATCCTCAGGCAGCGCCGGGGCCCCGGTACACCGCACGCCGCCCTCGTCGCTGCAGCCGACCACGCCGCTCGCGGCGCACGCGCCCGTACCCACGGTGCACGACGCGCCGAGGGTGAAGCCGTCGTCGGTGGTGCCATCGCAGTCGTTGTCGAAGCCGTCACACAGCTCGGTGGCGCCGGGGTGCACCGCAGGATCCGCGTCGTTGCAGTCGCCCTTGCACGGGGCGTGACCGTCGAGGTCGGCGTCCTCCTCGCCCGGCATCAGCGTCCCGTTGCAGTTGGAGTCGACGCCGTCGCACACCTCGGCGCCCATGGAGAGCTCCTCGTCGATCAGCCCGTCGCAGTCGTTGTCGACGCCATCGCAGACCTCCGGCGTGGCCGTGGGGTCCTGGAGGTTCGGGTCGTTGTCGTTGCAGTCGCTGCTGGCGAGCTTGCCGTCGCCATCGGCGTCGCCGGTGGTGGGCCCCGGCGCGGCCACAGCTCGCAGCCAGTCGAGGTCGAAGCGCCCGGTCTCAGCCCACGTGGGATCGATGCGGATACGGGTGATGGTCCCAGTCCAGCCGGGCTTCGTGGACGGGTTCAGCGCGATCTCGTGCCACTGCCCGTCTCCGGGCACCTCGTAGTGCAGCGAGCGCTCTTCGGAGAAGCCCGGCGCGTCGGTCGTGGCCCAGAACAGCTGCCCCGCCTTGGTCCCGTCGTGATGACGCACTCGCGCGTGGAAGCCGCCCCACTGCGACGCCGCCAGAGCGACCCCGGGCGACACCATGTAGGGATCCGGGCCCAGTTGCTCCACGAAGAGGGCGTCCTCGGCGCCGTCCACTGTGAGCGACACGGCGTTGGCCGCGCCCCAGCCCTCGGTCTCTTCCGGCGCCCCGTTCCACTCCCAGTGGGTGGCCCCGTACACGTCGTGCTGCACGTAGGTGCGGAGGAGCTTTCCGGCCTTGTTCACCTCGACGGGGTCGTCCCAGCCGGTCATCTCGCCGTAGTAGTTGCCGACGTGCCAGACCCACGCCCGGAGGTCCGGGTGGTCCACGGCGCCGAGGCTGTAATTCACGGCCCGAACGGTGAACCGAATGCGCTTCGTCTCGCCCTGCGCGATCGCGTACAGGTTCATCTGTCCGGTCGCCGGAGGGTCGTTCTTGGGCGGGTTGTCGGGCGCGGAGTCCGCGTCGTTGAGCACCCAGGTGCTCTTGTCCTTGGCCGGCCAGTCGGTGTGGATCTGCCACGTGGCCACCTCCAGCCAGGGCGACTCCACCCAGTACCCCAGGCGGACGTAGTCCGAGGTGTTCTTTCCACCGGCGGCGTTGCCGACCACGACGTCCACGTGGAAGGTCTGGCCTTCGAAGACATCCGCGATGCCCCCAGAGGGGCCTTGGCTCAAAGTGTCGGCCGGCGCCGTGGACGAGGTGATCGAGATGTTCGCCGTATCCGGGTTCACCCCCGGCGGCGTAGGCGGCGCTCCCCCCGTGCATGCCGTGGCGTCCACCTTCTGCAGGAGCGGGAAGGGGTCGATGCCCGCGGTGTAGTTGGCCGGGTGGACCGAGAAGTGGAGGTGAGGCGAAGTGCCCGAGGCGTTGCCCGTGTTGCCCACGGTCCCCAGCGGGTCGCCGGCCTCCACGGCCTGGCCCACCGCGAGCCCGGGCGCGAAGGTGTCGAGGTGGGCGTAGTAGTAGTGCCACCCGCAGGCGTCCTTGATGCTGACGTTCTTGCCCCCGATGGTGGTCGTGGACTTCCCCACGATCGTTCCCTTCACGCACGCCACGAGCGGAGTCCCCTTCGCGGCGAAGATGTCGTTGCCGTAGTGATCGCCGGCCAGAAAGTCCGAGTTGTCCTTGGAGCTCGAGGGGTGCGTGGGACAGGTGTACGTGAGCGCGTTGGAGTCCCATCCCCCATTGTGCTTCCCCGCCACGGGGTAACGGGTCATCGACGCGGGGCAGGTCACGGCCCCGCTGATCTGGGCCGTGCCGGTGGCTTCATGCGCGTGGTCATGATGCGGCGTCACGTGCGTGTCGTCGGCGCCCACCAGGTCAGCAGAGTCACACGCTAGAACGAGGAGGGCGATGGGGAGGCGCTTCACCGGGACGAGGATGCGCCGCGCAGAGCGCCATATCAAGAGCGTATAGGAGCACCGTCCAAGCGAAGCCGCGCCTCGTGACTCGGCGTGACTCGGGCGGTGAGTTGCTTCGCCCTCGCCCGCTTCCTTACACTCGACCCGTGCACCCTCCGCCGCCCTTGTCCCGCGCTTGGTGAGCGTCCTCGCCGTCCTGGCGCTCGTGGCGGCGCCGCGCTTCGAAGACGTCACGGCGGCGTCCGGCGTCCCCGCGGTGATCGGGGCGAGCCCCGCCTCGATCTTCGGAGGAAGTGCGGCGTGGGTCGACTGGGACGGCGACCCCTTCCCCGACCTCCTGCTCGGCGAGCCGGCGGGCCCCACTCGGCTCTACCTCAACAGCGGCACCCTGCCCTTCCGCGAAGCCACGCCGGCCGCCCTCACGGCGCTGCCGAACCTGTCGTGCATCACGCCCTTCCAGTGGAACGACGGACCGCTGGGCCCGCGCCGGGCTCTGGCCCTCGTCCAGTCCCGCTCCCCGGGCGCGCTTGGCGCCGATCCCACCGCCTTCGAGTCCGGCGGGCTCTTCATCGTGCCGTTTCCCGGGGGGAGCGAGCTCGCCATCGGCCGTCCCGCGACGTCGGCCGAGCTGCTGACGGCCGGCGATCTCGACGGTGACGGCGCCACCGATCTCTTCGTGGCGTCCGCGGGGTGCGGCACAGGCACGGCCGCCGTGCGCACGTTGTTCCGGCTGGAGCGGGGCGCGCTGGGGTACCGCCTGTCACCGGAGGACGCCGTGGCCAGCACGGGGTGCAACCCGGTCCCCATGGTCACCGACTTCGACGGCGAGGGGCGGCCCGCCCTGCTCGTAGCCACCGACTACGGCAGCCTCGAGACGCCGAGCTTCCTCTACCGGGCCGGGCGCGGCGCCGAGGCGCTCCCCGGGATCTACGGGATGGGGGTCGCCGCCGCGGACCTCGATGGCGACGCGGCGCTCGACTATGTGCTGAGCTCGATCGGACCGGACCTCGTGATCCGCTCTGGCAACGGCGCGCGGTCGTTCGGGGCGCTCGGTCGGGCCACGGAGTGGGGCGAGGTGGGCCGCCGCTTCAAGTGGGGCATCGCGTTCCTCGACGCCGACAACGACGGGGACGAAGAGCTCTGGCTCACCGCGGGTTTGCCGGGTCTGGCCACGGGCGTTCCGGACGTGGTGGACGACGACCTGCACCTGTTCGTCCCCGAGCCCAACGCACGCGACACGCTGCTGGTCGACGGGCAGGACCAGGCCGACGCGGCGGGGCTGCTCGAGCTCACGGCGAAGCGAGCGGTGGTGGTGGCGGACTTCGACCGGGACGGACGCCTCGACGCGCTGGTCACCGGCCTCGATGCCCGCTCGTTGTACCGCAACGTCACGGAGGCCGCGGGCCGCTGGGTGGCCTTCCGCGCCCCCGAGCTGCCGGGCACGAACTTCCGCCTCGAGGCGTGCGGCCGGGTTCAATACCGGGAGCTGAGCGGGCAGCAGGCGGTGGCGGCTCACGAGCGGGTCGTGCACTTCGGTCTCGGCGACTGCGCGGGCCCCGTGACGCTCACGGTCCGTTGGCCCTGGCTGGGACAGGACGCGCCCCGAACCTTCGACGCGGTCGACCAGCTCTTCGCCCTGGAACATCCGGGCGCGGTGTGGTTCGACCCGCCGGAGACCTCTCCCGGAGCCACCGTGCGGGTCTACAGCACGCTCCCCGGAGAGACCGTTGTTGGCGGTGTGGGAGCCGGCGCCTCGGGCGCTGACTTCGTGGCGCCGTCCTCCGCCGGCGCGCACCGCTTCCTAGTGGTCTCGGCGGGGCACACCCTGGCGCTACAGCCCAAGCTGACCGTGCGGGAGCGCGTGGACGTGCTGCTGACCGACCCACATCCCGTGCGCGTCGGCGCCCGCTTTCGAGTGGTCGCGGGAGACGCCTCGACCGAGCTCCAGACGGCGGGGGCAGCGCCAGTCAGGGTGATGGTGGGCGGAGTCGCCCAGGAGGTGCCGTCCGTCGCCAACTTCGGCGGAGACAGCCGAGCCGACGTGTCCCCAGGGATCAAGGGGGCGTCCACGGTCCGCTTCGCGCCGTTGGACGCGTTCGGCGCGGCGAGCGCCGACGTCGAGGGCCGCCTCAGCGTGGTGGTGGGCGACGCGGTGGCGCCGCTGGAGCCCGGGGTCGCGCCGTGGCGCGTCGCGCGCCTCCTGGCGTTCGACGAGGTGGCCAGCGTCCAGCACGGCGAGCAGACGCTCGTGGAGGTCCAACACCTCGGCCGGCCCGGCGCCGCGGAGCCGTCTCGGAGCAGGCTGTGGGTCGTCACGCCCATCGCCCGCGCTGATGGGCAGGACCTCGTCGATGTGGTCCTGATCTGGCGTGACGCGGACGGTCAGCTGGTCGAACCCTCTACTGCCGAGCTACCACAGGCCCCCGGCTGCACGTTGGTGAGCGCCGCCTGGACCCGGTTGGACATCGGCTTCGACCTCGTGGGCTGGTCGGCCCGTCTGCGCGCCGGCACCGCGCCTGGCGCCTTCACCGTCACGGCGGGGGGGCTTACCGGCGTGGTCTGGTTGATGCCAAGGGAGCCCGCAGCGCCCACGGCGCTCTCCACCATGGAGCGGACGCCGACCGGGCTCCGGCTCATCCCGCGCGACGCTTTCGGACAACGTATCGGCAGCGGGGTGGAGACCGTCCCGCCATTCGAGTATTCAGGCAATGGCGCTTATCGGCGCGCCACGCTCGACGGCCCGCTTCAGCTCGGGGACCTCGTCGGCACCTTGGAGGGAGACACGATGCACTGGACACGCCTGGACTCGGCCGACGACACCACTTGTACCGCCCGCGGGCGAGGGGGCACCGGCGCCCTCTGGCTGCTCCTCGGCGCGGTCGGGTTGCTCCTGCGTCGCCGACGCGCCGGACCTCGGGCTGTCCTGGCGCTGGCCGTGGCTGGGTGCGCGGGCGAGGCTCCGGAGCCGCAGCGCTCTTTGGAGGTGCGCAGCGGCGCACTCAACGCGTACTGCACCGCAGAGGTGATCGGCAAAGGGGTCAAGCAGGTCGAGGGCGACTACCTGGCGCACGTGATCCAGTGTGAGAACGGCAGTGCGCCGCTCGAGGCCCTGAAGGCCCAGGCGGTCGCGGCCCGGAGCTACCTCTACTACAAGCTCAACACCTCGGGCTCCATCGCGGACGGGCAGAGCGATCAGGTCTACTCGTGCGGCAAAACACCCTCGGCCACACACCACCAAGCAGTGAGCGAGACCGCCGGCGTGGTGCTGCGGTACTCGAACACACAGGTGGCCGCGTTCTACGTCGCAGGGGCGGTCCCATCCACCGGCGACTGCGTCGCGGCGCCGGGCGATAACGACTACTCGAACACCGAGAAGTACGTCACCTACAACTGGGGGAAGTCGGGCAGCGGGCTCGAACAGACCACGCTCGGGTGGGTCAACGCGGGCAACTACGCGAACCGCGGGTGCAAGTCACAGAACGGCGCGTCATGCCTCGCGAAGGCGGGGTGGGGCTACCAGGACATCCTCCGGTTCTATTACGGGATGGACATCGGCATCGTCACCGCCACGGGGAGCTGTGTGCAGGCGTGTGAGTGTTCGGGTGGAGCGACCGAGTCCACCCCGTGCGGGAACTGCGGGAACATGACCCGGACGTGCGACGGGTGCCAGTGGGGCGCGTGGTCCGGCTGCCAGGGGGAGGGCCCCTGCGCTCCCGGGGCCTCGGAGACCGCGGGCTGCGGTAGCTGCGGCAGCCAGACGCGGAGCTGCACGGGGGAGTGTAACTGGGGCGAGTTTGGCGCCTGCTCCGACGGGGGCGCTTGCGCGCCGGGCGCCACCGAGACCGAGGCGTGCGGCTGGTGCGGCACGCGCACGCGAAGCTGTGACGGGGGCTGCGGGTGGGAGCCCTTCGGCGAGTGTGGCGGTGCGGGCGAGTGTGCTGCGGGCGCCGTGGAGCATCAACCTTGCGCGAGCTGCGGCGTCGAGACGCGGAGCTGCTCGGACCAATGCACGTGGTCGTCCTATGGGTCGTGCACGTCGGTGGATCCGAACGACGGCGGCGCGCCGGTGGCTTGTATGACGGACGCGCCAGGGGCCTGTGGAACCGGCGTGCTCATGTGCCTCTCGGGTGAGGTGGCGTGTGTCGCCACCGGTGAAGCGGGGGACGAGACCTGCAACGACATCGACGACGACTGTGACGGCGAGACCGACGAGGGCGGGGCGCCGCTCGGGGCGACGCTGCCGCCGCGCGCGGCGGAGTTCGTAGAGCTCGACGCGCCGCTGGACGCCAGTCCCGGCGCCGCGCTCAGCGCCACGCTCCGCTTCCGAAACGCGGGCTCGGAGCTCTGGGAGCCCGGGGCCGTGGGGCTCCACGCGGAAGACGTCGAGAGCCTCGGCAACGCGCGGGTGTGGCACTCGAGCTGGGAGTCGGAGGCCGTCGTGCTCCACAACGCGACGGCGGTCGCGCCGGGCGAGGAGCTCGTGCTCCGCTTCGACGCCACCGCGCCGAGTTTCCCCGCGGCCACCCGCTTCCGCCTCGTTCATACGAGCGGCCTCATCCGCTGTCCCTCTGCCGAGGCGACCTGGGAGCTGTCCATCGACGGCGCGCCTGCGCCGAGCAGCGACACGGCATCGTCGGGCGCTCCCGACGCCGGCGGCTCGACCGACACCGGAGCCGACGGCGCCGCCCACGGGGCCGACACGCACAGCTCCGGCAGACCGAACACTCCCCCTCGCGACCGCTCCGGCTGCGCCGCCCTGGGCCAGCCTTTGGAGCACGCCGGCGTCGTTTGGACGCTGGCGCCGCTGCTGCTGTTCGCCCTCAGGCGACGCCGAGGCTGAGACTTGCGCCGACTCGCCGCGGGTGACGGGTGCCAGGCAGGACGGGTTGGGGGCTGCCCGTCCCGGCCGCGGGAGACCGCACGGTGATGAGGGCTCCCGGTACGGGCGCGCCCTCAGCGCACGCGGCGCGAAGTGTCTCTTGCCTCCTGTTCACCGCGCTCGGTTGTGCGCCCACGGACGAACCCGTGGCCAAGGCTTGCCCAGAGCTGGCGCCTCTCTGGACGCTGACCCAGGGTGACGGAGGTCTCTCGGGCCTTGGCGATCCGGCGGGCGTCGCCTTCGGACCGGACGGCCTCATCTACGTCGCGAACGCGGACGGCAGCGGCCTCGCGGCCTTCCACCCGGACGGCACGCCCGCCGGCCCAGCGGTGACCGCGCCAGCCTCCACAGCCCTAGTCCGCAGCGGCGACGGGCTCGTCAGCGCAGGGCCCGACGGGCTCGTCCGATGGCAGCTCGCCGCGGGCGGAACCGGCGGCGCCCTCCCAGCGAAGCTCGTCGCGGGCCCGGTGACGGACTTGTGGTCCGACGGGGACGTCTTGCTCGCATCGCGACCCGACGGCGTCGTGCGCCTCGAACTGGAGACGCTGGCCACGGCGGAGGCGCTCCCCGGTGTCGTGGTCGAGCGCCTCGGCGGTCGGGTGAGCGCCGCTGGCGTCGAGTTTGTAGGCGCCACGGCCGACGGCGTCGTGTGGGGCCAGCTGGGCGCCGACGCTCGGGTGCTGGGAACGACCCCGCTAGAGGCCGTGGACGGTGTGGCGCTGAGCCCTGGCGGTCTGGTCGCGGCAACGGCGGGCTGCAACGACCAAAACGTCTACCTGTTCACGCCCACGCGTTGCGGCGCGGAGCCCGGCTGCACGCCCACGCTGGGGCTCGCCACGCCGCTGCTCCCTGTGGGCGTCGTGGCGGAGTGCCCGGGCACCACCAACCACCCGCAGTGGGGCGAGGCGGTCGACTGGGAAGAGTTCGTGTTCGACGCTCACCCCGAGCGGGTGTTCCCGTCCGCGCTGGCCTTCCAAGACGACGACACCCTCGTGGTCACGGCTCGACACGGGCAGAGCGTGTCCTTCCTCCGGCGGGAGGGAGCCTCCTGGCGGCTCGCAGAGACCTTCCAGGAGCCGCCCCCTGCCCTGCTCTACGAGCTCGGACCGCGCGACTACTTCGGCCCGTTCCGCCCCTACGCCGAGCTCAGGGGCGCCGCGGCCGTAACGCTCTCCGGGACTCGGGTCGCCGTAGTGAGCCAGGTGGCCAATGCGCTGCGGGTGCTCGACGGCGCGGCGGAGCTCGCCCACCGGCAAGCCGGAGAAGGCGGCGTGGAGGGTTTGGCCGGCGCCTACACGTTGGCGCTTGGCGGGGCGGACCGCGCGTCGGTGCTGGTCGCGGGCCGGCTCGACGACGGGCTCGGGGTCTTTCGGCGCTCGGGGGCGTCGTTCACCGAGGCGCCCCGCTGGATCCCCGCGCCGCCCCTACCGTGCCCCGCCGGGAGCGCGTGTCCACCCAGGC
>SXGT01557196.1_pt1 | contig 39292 bp, 26 predicted proteins | sample 3176221 | NCBI WGS metagenome assembly SXGT01 (sample SAMN11356862, study PRJNA531348) | freshwater metagenome | isolation source: freshwater sample F1-120 | place: China: Fuxian Lake, Yuxi | collected 2017-12-25 | reverse complement strand
CAGCGGATTCCAGACCCTTCGAAACCCGAGTCCACTGAAGTCGTGGACAGTGGCGGTCGCGAAGTCGCGAACACCGAACGCCTGCAGAGCGAGGGCCGTCCGCACGGCGTAGATGCGACGACGAGCAAAGCCGGAGTCCGCAGCACGGGACCAGAGCTCGTCGTGCAACGCCCGGCTGGTCGGCGGAAAACCAACGATCTGCCAGATGGGGTGGCAGCGAAAGCTTCGGACGACGTCCGCTGCGGCAGACGCCGACAGTGGGCGCTCTAGCACCGCGGGGTTCCGGAGGTGCAAGTAGAACTCGGTCAGCACGAACTCGCTCAAGGCGACGTCGTCTCGCGCAGCCAACGAGTGCAGGAACGCGAGGGATTCCGAGTGCTCGGGCGCCCTCGAGCTGAACGCGTACAGCAACAAATTCGCATCGATCGAGATCATGGCTCGCGTGCTGGCGCCTGATTCTGGTCCTCGAAGGCCAGCGCTCGCAGCTGCTCTGCGCTCATTCCACCCAGCCCGAGGTCGCGGACGTGGGAGGTGACCACGGACTCGAAACGCCGGGCTGAGTCGCGTATCGCTCGAGGAGCTGCTCGACGCCTCGCCGGAAGGTCTCAGCGATCGACCACTGTCGACGCTCCGCAAGCTCTTTGACCTGGCGATAGAGTTGGTCCGAAAGCTGAATCTGAGTCTTGGCCATGATGGAGAAGTTGGGGTGCCATCGTTTAGATGTCAACGGCGGGTTCCCCACCGCTTGCGCGTCCCGCGATCGTGGATGCGAGCGCGTGACCGTGGTGAGTAGTGCGCGCAAGGAGCGCGTTGCGGATTGACCGTCACTCGCCGTCGGGCGGCTCACGGGCGCTTCCCGCGCCAAACGGTTCGGCCGGGCATCCAGCCCGCCCTTCACCGTTTGACCGGCGCTTCGCGCCTCGCAAGAATCGCCGCGTGATCCGCTCCAACGGCTTCGCGCCGGCAATACGCAACACGCTCCTAGGAAGCGACGTTCCGGCGGAGGAACCCCCACAGCGCGAACGCGAGGCCGATGTCGACGACCGCCCAGATCAGGCCAAAGATGGTCGGAAAGACCACCAGGCCGGACTGGTTCCAGAAGCCACCCTGAAGCTGGATCGTCTCGGGGGCCGCGGGTCGGTAGAGGACCGTGAGGGTCTGCCCGACCGCCAGACCGCTGGCCGACCAGACGACCTGGGTCGCCTCGCGCGGTGCGCCGGCTGCGTCAGTGAACGTCACGCGGACCTCGGTGATGTCTTCGGAGCTGCGGCCGTCGAACCGAGTCTTCTCGGCAATCGCGGTGATGGTCGCCTCGGCCGAAGAAGCGCCCTGAGAGAAGCGCTTCTCGCTGCGCCACGCGTAGTACGCGACGGTCCAGCAGATGAGGGCCGGGAGGGCGAACACCCCCAGCATGACGTAGAGCTTGCGGCGGACATGCGAGGCGAGGACGGGTTCAGGCATCGACGAGGGGTCTACCAGAACCGATTCATGGCGTCATTCCTCGAAGTAGATCAGGTGAATGTGCGAGCCGACGTCGATCTGCTCGAGCGACTGGCCGTCCGACCACCTTCGCTGCTGCACACATCGCTGAACTCTCGGGCTGTAAATCCCTTCCAGTGCCCCGACGTAGCCCGATGTCGCAGCGGATCGCCGGCGGGGTAGGGCGAGGTCATGCACTCGGTCAAACCAACGACAGCGCCGCGAGCGCGCCGGGAGCGCCGGTGAGCCAGCCCCCGGGGTGGGTGGAGCCACCGCCGAGTGTGAGGCCCGCGATGGGCGTGGCGTAGCGCCCGACCGAAATGCCGGGCCGCAAGCTCAGGAGCTGGTCGGGCGCGTGCTCGCCGTGGTGCAGATGGCCGCCGCTGAGGCCATAGCGCGCCTCGAGATCGACGGGTGTGAGGCACTCGACGGCCACGAGGTCCTCAGCGACCGCCGGGCAGACCCGGGCAAGGGCCGCAAGCGTGACGTCCCGGACGCGCTCTCGCGCGGCATCGCTCCAGCCACCGTCGAGCGTGTACGGAACGGCGTGCACGAGCAGCGTCGCGACGGCGTGCCCGCTCGGACAGAGCGAGGGATCGGCGATGGAAGGGACCCGGACGTCGAGCACCGGGACCTCGGCGATGCGACGGTACTTGGCCGCGTCGAAAGCGCGCTCCACCGCGTCGAGCGTCTCGCCCGTCCGCAGCGCCTCGACGATGGTGCCCGCCGCGGTCGTCAGGGGCTTGGAGAGCGCCAGCCGCACGACGGCGGTCGTGCCACGCATCCGATAGACGCGTGCCTCATGGTCTACCGCGAGCGGCAGCCACGGAGGGCCCACCAGGTCCAGGAACGTGCGCTTCGGATCGAGCGTGGAGAGCACCTGTCGCGTGTCCAGCACCTCGCCGCCTACGAGCCGCACGCCCGTGACGCCGTCGTTGCCCACGAGCAGGCGCTCCACGGTGCTGCTAGTACGCACCGTGACGCCCGCCGCGCGCGCCGCGGGCTCGAGGAGGCCCACCAGCCCGGCGGCGCCGCCCTGGACCTCGCCGCACGAGAGCGCCTCACGCAGAAACAAGATCGCGGCCGTGTGCGCCGACCAGGGCCCGGTGAAGGCGGCCTCGACCGCGGGCAGGCAGAGCCCGGCGCGCAACCGTTCCGTCGCGAAGGTGTCGCGCAGCCAATCCGCGATGGCCATGGGCATGATCCGGAGCAGCTCGACCATGGTGTCTGCGCCCAGGCGGCGGACCGTCAGCCCGGTCTTGGCGAGCGACCAGAGCCCATCGTGCGCGGACGGGGGCGGGCGATCGAGCAGCCGCAGCAGCGCGGGCCGGATGGCTGCGGAAAAGGCTCGAAATCGGCTCCAGGCGGCGCGATCGGCGTCTGTGACGGCGCCGGACAGATCGCCGTCGGGCTGTACCCGCAGCTCGGGGCCTTCGCGGCTCGGTAGCACGATCTCAGGGCGCGGCCGACGCGTTGGCGTCAGGCCGAGCTTGGCGAGGATCCATGGACGGACCATCGACGCGTCGTGGTGCAGCCCGGGCGCGCGGTAGCCGGGATGGAATTCCTCGGACGCGGACAGCCCGCCCACATGGGAGCGTTGCTCGACCAGCGTGACCGCGCGGCCTGCCTTGGCCAGCAGCGTGGCGGCCACGAGCCCGTTGACGCCGCCGCCGAGGACAACCACGCCTCCGGTCCGGCTCACAGCGCCCCCTCGGACAACATGCGTGCCGCTGCGAGCTGGCCGGGTGCGCCCATGATCCCGCCGCCCGGATGCGTGCCGCTGCCGCACATCCACAGGCCCTTGATGGGCGTCTCGTACTTGGCCCAGCCCGGCGCGGGCCGCAGGAAGAAGAGCTGCTCGAGCGAGAGCTCACCGTGGAAGATGTTGCCCTCCGTGAGCCCGAACTCCTGCTGGAGGTCCCAGGGCGTGAGCACCTGCCGGAACAGGATGGAGTCCCGCAGGCCGGGGGCGAGCTCCTCGAGCGTGTCGATCACGTCGTCTCCGAAGGCGTCGCGGTACTTGGGCCACTGCTCCGGCCCCTCGGCCAACGCGTAGGGCGCGTATTGCACGAAGCACGAGACGATGTGCTTGCCCGGTGGCGCGAGCGAGGGATCGGTGAGCGTGGGGATGACCACGTTGATGTAAGGGCGCTTGGACCACCGGCCGTACTTGGCCTCGTCGTAGGCGCGCTCCAGGTAGTCGATGGACGGCGCGACCGCGATGTCGCCGCGCATGTGCAGCCCATCGCCCGGCCGCGACGTGAACTGCGGGAGCCGGTCCACGGCGAGGTTGACCTTGCCGGAGCTGCCGCGCATCCGGTAGCGGCGGATATGGTCGACGAGCTCGTTGGGCAGGTGCTGCGCGCCGACGAGCCGCAGAAAGGTGCGGTGCGGATCGACGCCGGAGACGACCGTCTTGGCCAGAATCTCGCGACCGTCTTCGAGCACGACGCCGCGCGCGCGACCGTCCTTGAGCAGGACCTGGGCGACTCCCGTGCTGGTCTCGATCTCGGCTCCGGCCGCGAGCGCCGCGTTCGCGATCGACAGGCTGATTCCGCCGGTGCCGCCCTTCGAGAAGCCCCACGCGCGAAAGGCGCCGTCAATCTCGCCCATGTAGTGATGGAGGAGCACGTACGCCGTCCCCGGAGAGCGCACGCCGAGGTAGGTGCCGATGATGCCGGAGACCGCCATGGGTGCCTTGAGCACCTCGGACTCGAACCACTCGTCGAGGAAGTCCGCCGAGCTCATCGTCATCATCTTGGCGAAGCGCGACAGCTCCGCGTCGCTCATGCCTCCGAAGCGGGCGCCGAGGCCACCGAGGCGAGACAGCTCGAAGGGGTTCCACGACGTGGGATCGGGTGCGACCATGTCGATGACGGGCTTGACGAACTTGGACATGTGCCCCATCGCCCGACCGAACTGAGGATAGAGCTCGGCGTCGCGCTGGGAGTAGCGCGCGATCTCGCGGCGGGTGCGGGCGCCATCGGGCCAGCGCACGAGGCCGGGACCGTCGACGTGCGGCGCGAAGCTGCACTCGAGCGGGAGGATCTCGAGGCCGTGTCGCGGCAGGTCCAGGTCGCGAATGATCTGCGGGCGCAGGAGGGAGACCACGTAGCTGCACACGGAGAATCGGAAGCCTGGGTAGAGCTCCTCGGTAACCGCCGCGCCGCCCAGCACATGCCGCTTCTCGAGGACCTTCACGCGCCGGCCCGCGCGGGCGAGATACGCCGCGCAGATGAGGCCGTTGTGTCCGCCGCCGATGACCAGGGCGTCGTAGAGGCGGTTCGAGGTCGACATCGCGCGCGAGCTTCGCCGTCGCGGTGCGGCGCGTCAACTGCGCCTTGCCCTCGCCGCTCTGCGTCGTTACTCTCCCCGTATGAGTTCGACTCTCACGTCGTCCCCGCTGCCGGTCGCGCCGCGCCGCCGGCCGCCGCGCGCCCTAGTGCTCGTCCCGGAGCCCATCGGCCAGGACCTCCCGCGGCAAGAGTCCCCGGAGATCAGCTGGGAGGACTGGTACCTCACCGACGAGGAAGACATGGCCGAATCGCCATCGCACGCCGAGATCACGACCCTCGCTCACGACTCGCTCGGCGTGCTCGTTTATCAGCGCGCCTGGAAGGACGTGTACGCGGGGCGCAACACGTTCTTCGCGTGGCGACCGGACCAACCGCTCGTCCGGGTCTCGCCCGACGTCTACCTCGTCGTCTCTCCGCCGCGCCCGCTGCCGGACATGTGGGAGACCTGGAAGGCGGGTCACGCGCCGCCGCGCTTTGCGCTCGAGGTCGTCTCGAACGATCGCGTCAAAGAGTACGTAGTAAATCCGGAGAAGTACGCCGCACTCGGCGTTGAGGAGCTCGTCATCTACGACGCCGACGAGGTCGGCCACCGCGTGCGCAAGCAACGGGTCTCTCGGCTCCAACGCTATTCCCGCAGCGCGGACGGGATCTTCGAGCTGCGCGAGAGCAGCGACGACGTGGTGTACTCGCCGGTCCTCGAGGTCTACCTCCGCGCCGAGCGTGGCGGGCATCCGGCGCTCCTCCGGCTCTCCTATGATGCCGAAGGGACTCAGCTCGTCCCCTCGAGCGCCGAGCTGGCCCTCCAGGAGCGCGCGGCCAAGGAGCAGGAGCGCGCGGCCAAGGAGCAGGAGCGCGCGGCCAAGGAGCAGGAGCGCGCGGCCAAGGAGCAGGAGCGCGCGGCACGGGTCGTCGCCGAGGCCGAGGTCGCGCGCCTCAAGGCTGAGCTCGAGCGACTTCGTAGCTAGCGCGCGCTCCAGAACCACCCTTCAGACCGGCTCGCCGGGAAGTTCACGCGTCCGCGCCAAGTGCCGTTGACTCGAACGGACGTTCGTGTTCAAGTCGAGACATTCGTTCTTTGAGCTTTCGCTCACGCTCCCGTTGTTGCTGAAGCTTTCGCTGAAACTGTTGTCGAACCTGCTGCTGAAGGAGTTCTCCATGATGCGAATCCGCTCCGTCCATTCCCCATCCATGCTCCCGTGGCTGGCCGTGCTCGCCTTCACCGTCCGTTGCGGCGACGACGACCGTGCCGGTGACTTCGATTCCTCCGACAGGGGTCAGCTGACCGTCACGAGCTCGCTCGGCGCTGCGCCCTTCCGCGCCATCACCTTCCCCGCGACGCCGGCGGGTCAAACCGCCCGAGCCACGGTCACCCTCGCCAACGTCGATCCCAAGAGCCCGCTGCACCTGTCGCTCGCGTTTCAGGTCACCGAGTCCTCGGCTGCGGCGATCCAGCTGACCGGCGTCCGCCGCGGCAACCAGGCCCTCACGCCGACCGGGCCAGGTCGGTTCGACGGCCTCCTCGTCGGGCCGCTCGGCGTCGATCGGCTCGAGGTGGACGTCGAGTACACGAACCTGGACGGCGGCGTGCCACATGACGCCGTGCTCCTCATCGAGTCCGACACGCGGAGGGTCGACGACCGACGCTTTCAAATCACGTTCAGCACCTCGGGAGGGCGCCCGCGCCTCGATCTCGCGCCGAAGGTGGTCGACTTCGGCGTCGTGCGCAAAGACGACGCCGCGTCCACGAAGCGCCGCCCATTGACGCTCACGAACTCGGGCTCGGCGCCGCTCGAGATTCGCTCTGCGCGCTTCAGCGGCCATCCCGACATGCGGCTCACGCTCCCGACCGAGGCCGGCGGCCAGACGTTCGCCCCCTCCGGCGAGCCGGTGACGTTCTCGCCCCCGCTGAGCCTGGGCCCCCAGCAGGTGATGCAGCTCGCTGCGAGCTACCTTGCGCAGTCGCCGGAGCCCGCCGAGGCGATCCTGTGGCTGGACTCCAACGACCCGAGCGAGGCCCAGGAAGGGACGCGCGTCGATCTGCTTGCCAACCGCACGGTCCCCAAGCTGCGCGTGCTCCCGGCCAAGGTCGCTTTCGGAGCGCGCAAGGTCGGCTCGACGGCGCAGCAGATGGTCGAGCTCGAGAACATCGGGACAGCGCCCCTCGTCGTGACCGGCCTCGCCTTCCAAGCCGGCTCATCTACGGCGTTCACGCTCGGGTACGCGACGCTGAAGCGTCACGAGGACGGGAGCCCGCCATCGGAGGACGTACCGGTCACGCTCCAGGTCAACGAGCGGTCCGCGTTCGGGGTCACGTTCGCGCCGGCTCAGCTCGGGGACGTCGCAGCTAGCCTTCAGGTGACCTCGAACGCCTATGTCGCTACCGCCACCATCCCGGTCACTGGGAGAGGCGTCGATACGGAGTGTCCGGTCCCCGTCATCGTCGTTCAGGAGGGTGAGGAGGTGATCCCGCAGACGATCCTCCACCTCTTCGGGGACCAGAGCGTGGGGCTCACGTCGCCGATCTCGACCTGGAGCTGGAAGCTCGAAGCGCCCGCGCAGTCGGTCACGGTCCTGAAGCCGAGCACCGGCGCTCCGAACCCGACGTTGGAGGTCAACGTCGCGGGCGTCTATCGTCTCACGCTCGAGGTCTGGGATCAGAACGGGAACAAGAGCTGCGAGCCGGCGGTGAAGGAGGTCGCCGTCGTCCCCGAGGAGGGCATCCACGTCGAGCTCACGTGGAAGACGCCGGCGGATCCCGACGAGACCGACGTCGGGCCCGACGCGGGCAGCGACTTGGACCTGCACTTCATCGACGAGGCCAGCGCGACGGGGACCTTCGACGTCGATGGTGACGGCGCGCTGGATCCCTGGTTCGACCCGCTCTACGACGCGTTCTGGTATCACCCGAAGCCGAGCTGGGGGAGCTTCAATCCGGCGATCCCCGATGACCCGACCTTGGACCGCGACGACACCGACGGGGGCGGACCGGAGAACCTCAACCTCGATGAGCCCGAGGTCGGCAAGCGCTACCGCGTTGCCGTGCACTACTGGGCCGACCATGACTACGGACCGGCGCTGGCGACTGTGCGGATCTACATCCACAAGGTGCTGGTCCTTGAGGTCAAGGACGTGAAGCTCTTCCCGATGTGCCTGTGGGACGTCGCCACCATCGACTGGCCGTCTGGGAAGGTCACCCAGGTCACGGACCCGAAGACGGGCGGGCTGCGCATCATCTGTCCGTACATCAATCCGTACTTCAAGCCATAGGGTGACACGGCGCGGCGCGGTGGCTATGGTCTCGCGCCGATGGCTGAGCTGACACCGCAGGACGCCGAAGAGCTGGCCCGCCGCCTGGAGGCCTTGGCCGACGACCGCGTGCGGCTCTTCGAGCTGCCGGAGCCAGTGCGGCGCCGCCTCCTGACTGCGGCGGGGCGGCTCTCGCGGCCCGATCGGGTCGACAAGCGCAAGCAGGCGCGCGGGCTCCGCAAGCGCGACGACGCGCGGGTCAAGGAGCACGACTCCGCCATCCTCGCCGAGACCGGCATCCGGGGGCTGCGGCGCGATCCGTTCTACGTCACGCCGCCCGTGTTGCCGGAGCCGGGCGTGGGCGGCGAGCCCCTCGCGACCGTGATGACCTCGCGGCGGTGCTACTGCTGCAAGGCCCCCTATCGCGCCGTGCACCACTTCTACGATCAGCTCTGTCCCGCGTGCGCCGAGCTCAACTGGCAGAAGCGCCACCAGACGGCGGACCTGCGGGGTCGCACGGCGCTGGTGACCGGTGGACGCGTCAAGATCGGCTACCAGGCCGCCATCAAGCTCCTGCGCGCCGGCGCGCGCACCCTCGTGACCACGCGCTTTCCCAACGACGCCGCACGGCGCTTCGCCGCTGAGCCCGACTTCGCCGAGTGGGGCGACAGGCTCGAGTTGTATGGCCTCGACCTGCGGCATACGCCCAGCGTCGAGACCTTCGCGCGGCACCTCCTGCGCCGTGAGTCCCGACTCGATGCGATCCTGCACAACGCGTGTCAGACCATTCGGCGTCCTCCCGCCTACTACGCACACCTGATGGCGGGCGAGTCGAGCGACGTCCTGTCCGTCGATCAGCGACGCCTCTTGGCGGGCTATCGTGAGCTGCGCCTTTCAGGTCGTGGCCTCGCCGACGCCCCGGCGCTGTCCCAGGCCGTGCTGACGGCCGAGGAACGGAGCCTGACCTCCGGCGGCTCGCTCTTCCCTACCGGCCAGCTCGACGCGGACCAGCAGCAGGTCGACCTCCGGGAGGTCAACTCGTGGCGGCTGGATCTGGCCGAGGTCCCGACCATCGAGCTGCTCGAGGTCCAGCTCGTCAACGCGGTCGCGCCGTTCGTCCTGTCGGCGCGTCTCAAGCCGCTGATGCTGCGCGCCGGGACCCGGGAGCAGCACATCGTGAACGTGTCCGCGATGGAGGGGCAGTTCTACCGCAACCTCAAGACGACGCGGCACCCGCACACGAACATGGCCAAGGCTGCGCTCAACATGCTCACCCGCACCTCCGCGGCAGACTACGTCCATGACGGAATTCACATGAACAGCGTCGATACCGGCTGGGTGACCGATGAGGACCCTGCGGCCATCGCCGAGCGCAAGGCCGAGGCCCACGGCTTCCACCCACCGCTCGACATCGTCGACGGTGCTGCGCGCATCTGTGATCCGCTCTTCGCTGGGCTGCTGACCGGTGCGCATGCCTGGGGCGTGTTCTTCAAGGACTACCGGCCGACGCCCTGGTAGCCTTGACGCGCGCGGCGCGCCCGGCCACAGTCACGCGATGCACACCCACGCCGCGCTCATCACGCGCTTCTACGACGCGTTCGCCAAGAAGGACGGCGCCGCGATGGCCGCCTGCTACACGCCGGACGTCACGTTCACCGATCCGGCCTTCGGGTTGTTGCGGGGCGTGGAGGCCGGCGCCATGTGGCGCATGCTGACCGCGCGCGCAGCGGACCTGGCGATTCGCCACTCCAACGTCGAGGCAAACGACCAGTCCGGTCGCTGCGACTGGGAGGCCGACTACACCTTCGCCGCGACGGGCCGCTGGGTGGAGAACCGCATCCACGCCGAGTTCGAGTTTCGCGATGGGCTCATCAGCAAGCACGTCGACCACTTCGACGTCTGGCGCTGGTCCGGCATGGCCATCGGCGTGCCGGGTCGGCTCTTGGGCTGGGCGCCGTTCTTTCGCTCCGCCATCCAGAAGAAGGCGCGGGGGCAGCTGTTTGCCACCATGACCAAAGAAGGCGTCCCCCGACCGGCCTAGAAACTGGCGGGGTCGTCCAACCCGGCCTAGGCTCGTGTCCGTGAGCCAGCCCTCCTATCGACCGCCTGCGCTTGCCTCACTCGATGGGGCGCGAGAGGTCATCGACGGCCGCTATGAGCTGGTCGACGTCCTCGGTCGTGGCGGCATGGGCACCGTCTATCGGGCAATACAGCGGCCCATCGAGCGCGAGGTGGCGGTCAAGGTGCTGCGACGCGGCTTCGGCGGCGAGGAGGATCGCCGCGCGACGCGCCGCTTTCTGAAAGAGGCCCGCACCATCGCCGGCCTTCATCATCCGCACGTGATTACTCTCTACGACTTCGGCGAGACGGAGCGCGGGGATCTCTACATCGCGATGGAGCTTCTGCCGGGTCGCTCGCTGGCCGAGCTGCTCGTCTCGGGCGGCGCCATGCCGCTGGCTCGCGTGGTGCACGTCGTCGATCAGGTGCTCGACGCGCTGCACGAGGCGCACGTCCACGGGATCGTCCACCGCGACCTCAAGCCCGAGAACATCCAGGTCGGTCGTCGCGGCGAGATCGAAGACTTCGTCACGGTGCTCGACTTCGGCATCGCGCGGGACACGCGCCGCGAGGGCGTCTCCTCGAGCTCGACGACGATCGAGGTCGCCGGCACGCCGGCCTATATGTCGCCCGAGCAGATCCTTGGCTCGGCGATCGACCCGCGCTCGGACCTGTACGCCGTCGGTGTCCTCCTGTTCGAGCTGCTGACCGCACGCACGCCGTTCGTCACCGAGCGCGGCGTCGAGATGTACACGGCACATCTTCGGACGGCGCCGCCGCGGCTGAAGGACGTCGCACCGGCCCTGGGCACCGTGGCCGGGCTCCAGGATCTGCTCGACCACTCGCTCGCGAAGGCGCCGGCCGACCGCTTCGGCGACGCGTCGGCGTTTCGTCGCGCGCTTCGCTCCGTCGGGGGGATGGCTCCGCTGGGCGCGCGTCGCCAGACGACAGGGCGCGCGTCGGGTGTCGCCAGTGTCAACGACGACGGGGCCCAACAGCCGACGGGCTTTGAGCTCGTGGCCGCCATCGAGCCGGCCGATGCCCCGGGGGCCGGCGAGCTGTTGGAGCAGTGGGCACTCGATCTCGCCGAGCACGGCGGGACCGTGCGCGAGCGCCGCCCCGGACAAATCCATGCGAGCTTCCCCGTGACGCAGTCGGTGACCGCGGCGTTGCGCGCGGCGCTCGCGATGAAGGCCCGCACCCGCACGCAGCGGCAGGCGACGTTTCGCGCGCTGTACCTTCGGGTCGGGATTCACGCCCATCGCGACGTGGCCTCACGTCTGTGCGAAGAGGCGCCGCGCGGCTCCATCTACGTCGGCGACGCCTGCCTCGGCGGCCGGGACGCCGATGTCGCCGATCTGCGCTTCGAGCCCTCCGGCGAGCTCCGCATCCGAGGCCTTGGCAAGCCCGTCCGCATGCTCCAGCTCCTCTCCGGACGGTGAGGTCGACCACAGCCGGGGCCGCAGCAACCGTGGCCGCGCGCGCGCCGCCCTGGCGGGACGCGTTCGGACGCGCGGTGACGGCGGTCCTCGCCGGTCTCGCAGCCAGCGTCTATTTTGTCGGGACCCACTTCGCGCCGCCGACCGTGCGGGACCCGTGGGGCACCGCGCCAGACCTGGAGCCCGTCCCGGCGGCGGGCCACCGGCTCTTGCTGGTCCTCGTCGATGGACTGAACGCCGATCGCGCCTTTGATCCCGAGGTCATGCCGTTCGTGGCGGGCCATCGCGCCGAGGGCGCGTGGGGGATCGCCGAGACGGGGCTCATCACCATGACCGGGCCCGGCGTGCTGACGATTGGCACCGGCCGGCCGCCGACGCTGTCGGACGCCATCGAGAACTTCGAGCCCCCACCCGCGCCCTGTGATTCGGTCTTTCGGCGGCTTCACCTGGCGGGCAAGCGGACCCACCTCGTCGGAGATCGCGTGTGGGAGCGGCGCTTCGGGGCCTTCGCCGAGCGGGCCGTCGCGCTCGCCGACCGCGGCATGCACGACCAGACGGAGTCCGATCGCGAGGCACTCGCGGCCGCGCTCGAGAGCCTGCGCAGCACACCGGACCTGCTCGTCGTGCACTTCGTGGGCGCCGACCACGCCGGGCACGCCGATGGGACCGTGGGTACCACAGGCGCCTACGCGCGGCGGCTGCGAGAGATCGACGCCGACATCCGTCAGCTCGCGCTCACCGCGGCGCCCGACACCGCGGTGCTCGTCATCGCGGACCACGGCATGACGGACTCGGGTGGCCACGGCGGCGGCGAGCCCGGCCCACGACGGGCGCCGTTCGTCTGGTGGGGTGCCGGAGTCCTCCCGTTGCCTGCGATCGAGACGGCGCAGACCGCGATCGCGCCGACCCTCGCGGGCTTCTTTGGCGTCCCGCCACCTGGGGAGTCGGCTGGGCCCGTGCTCACAGGAGCGCTCGCGCTGTCGCCAGTCGACCGTGCACGACTGGAGCGCAATCTGGAGCGCCAGCGGGCCGCCACCGGCGCCGACACGCCCGAGGTCCCCACCATCGCCACATGGGGGCCGCGCCTGCTCGGCGTCCTGCTGGCTCTGGCGGGCATCTGCGCCGGACTGATCCTCCCCCGCCGGCGCACGGCGCTCGCGGCCGCCGTGGTCGTCGGTCTCGCCGCCATCGTCACTGCGCTGTACCTCCCCAGCCTGACCGCCCTGATCTTGGGGATGAGCGCCCTGCTCGCGGGCGGCTGGCCGACGGCATGGGTCGACGTGCGCCATGGCCTCGACGGGCGCTGGCTCGTCGCCCTCACGGTCGCCGTGCTGCTGTCCCTCCTGCCTCCGGTCCTGCGCTGGCTGCCTGGTCACGTCGAGGGCGAGGCCGTCCTGCTGCTCGGGCTCGCGCTCGCGGGCGCCGCGCTCGCCCGTCGCGCCGCTGCGAACAGCGCTGCGCTGCACCTGGCCTTGGGCGCCGCCAGCCTCGCGGGACTCGCGATCGCGTCTGAGCACGGCCTCGACATCCGTCGCATCCCGGACGGCGCCTGGGGAATCGCCGTGCTCGCCGTCATCGCCCTCCCGACCCGCTCCGTCGGCCCGCCCGCACTTGCCCTCGCCGCGCTCGCTCTGGCGCACCGTCTCGTGCCGCCTTCCCCGGCCCGGATGCTCCTCCTCGTCGGCGCCGCGCTGCTGCTGTGCTGGACCTTGAAGCGCGCCGCTCGCCACCGCGCGCCGGTGCATGTCGTCATCGCCGCCACGCTCGTCTTTGCGAGCCTGCTCGCCACCGATACACAGCTCGTCGTGCTGTCCGCGCTCGGTCTCCTCGTCGTTGGAGCGACCGACCTGCCACGTCGCCGCCTCGGCCCGCTCCGCCTCGGCGGCCTCCTCGCGCTGCTCGGGCTCCTCGAGACGGTGACGCTGCTCGCCCTCAGCCGCGAATACACGTTCTCGTCCATTCCGGTGGCTGCCGCCTTCGCGGGCGGCGCGGATCTCGACGTCGTCTCGGCGGTCATCCTGGTCGTCCTGGGCGACGTCATCCCGCTCGCCCTCGTCGCGCTGGGCCTCAGTCGCTGGGACCCGCACGCACCCCGGCTCCTCACCGCACTGGCCAGCTTCCTGGGCCTGCGCTTCGTCGTGACCGTCCTCACGTTTCCGTGGGTCGCAGGCGCCAGCTTCTGGCTCGCCGCCTCCGAGCTGCCCTACCTCGCTGCCATCCTCACTGCCATCTTCGGTCTGCTCCCTGTGCTCGCGCTCGCACGTCTGGCCGCGTACACTCCCTCGCCGTGAAGACCACAACGCTCATCGGCTCTGGTTTCCTTGCCCTGGCTCTCTCTGGACTCGGCTGCGCTTCGGGCGGTGGCGGGGGGCGCAAGGACGCGTCGGCCGACGGTGCCCAATCGAGCGCGGAGACCGGCTTTGCGCCCGCGGCGGACGCAGATGGCGACGGCGTCATCACGATTCCCTTTGACACCGGGACCTCGCCGTCCGACACCGTCTCCATTCCCTTCGACCTGGGTGCCCCGCCTCAGGACGCGCCAATCGATCCGGGCCTGCCGCCCGTGGATCTGGGGACGCCGCCCGCCGACACCGGGGTGCTCCCGCCGCCACAGCCCGTCACGGGCGGCCTCCTCGTCCTCCAGGTCGAGTATCCCGGCAAGGAGGTCGCGAGCGTGGCCGCCCGCTTCCGGTACGGTCCGCCGCCGCAGCCCACCGTCACCGGCACGTTCGGCACGTGTCAAGTCATCCCGTCCACCGGCGGAGATGCGCCACCGGACACGACGACCGGCATCGACGCTGGGACCATCGTGGTCAAGAACCTCAGCCAGCCCGTCACGCTGTCGCCGGTGCCGGGCGCGCATGGTCTCGACTATCAATCGGGGCTGCCGGCGTCTCAGAAGAGCATCTTGAGCGCGCAGCCGAAGCTGCTGGCCAGTGCCACGGGCGGCAAGAACGTTCCGGCCTTTGGCGGTGAGGTCGCGGTCCCCGGCGCGGTGCAGGTGACGAAGCCCAGCGGTGGCAGCGTCTCCAAGAGCAGCGCGCTCCAGGTCTCTTGGAACGCGGGACAGGGCGACGAGGTCCGGATCGACGTCTTCGTCGCCGACCTCGATGGCCCCAAGAGCGGCAACGCGCTCGTCTGCACGACGAAGGACACCGGGTCGTTCACCGTGCCTTCGGGCGCGATGAAGGTCCTGCCCGGTGGCGGCGGCGGCTTCCCGATCCCCATCAGCGACCTCGTCATCGTGGGCGTCACGCGCATCAAGGCGACCGAGATCGCGACCGAGGTTGGCACGGTCACGCTCGCAGTCTCGCGCTCGAACGGCGCCTACGCCACGCTGGATTAGTCTATCGTTTTGTCCACGTGACGCCGGAAGCTCGCTTGCATTCTGCCCGTACGGTATAGTCCCACCCGGACCACGGCCCAACGGCGTGGCGAGCAATCTGGGGCAAGCGATGCCAGAACCACAGCAGGGCAGTTCACCCGGCGGCCGCGGCAAGTACTACTGCCCGGGCTGCGACATGGTGCTCGCCGAAGGCGTGAAGTCGTGCCGATTCTGCGGCGCCGTCCTGAGCGAGGAGGTCTGGGCCAAGGGACCGCAGCTCCGGGTCAAGGACGCCGGCAGCGGCCTGTTCGGCCTGGCTGCAGGGGCGATGCCGACTGCGGCGAGCGGAGGTGACGGCCGCTCGCCACCACCCACGCCTCTACCGCCACCGCCGGCCCTCAAGGCGGAGTCCAAGCCGATCCGCACCTCGGAGCTGATCCCCGTCACGCAGCCGCCGCCGTCGCCGACGCGCCGGCTGGTCGGGCTCGGAGCTGCGGCCCTCGTGCTCACCGGACTGATCCTCTGGTGGATGTCGGGAACCGACGCACCCAAGGCCAGCGGTCCGGCCGGGCAGTCGTGCGTCGCCAAGTGCGAGCAAGCCGAAATCGACGCCGTGAAAGCCGCCGGCTCGGTCCAGCGCGACTTCTTCAGCGGCTGCATGGCCCGCTGCCAACGGCCGAGCCCTCCTCGCTGAGGGGTGACGGGCTCGCTGAATCGCGATACCGTGCGGCTGCGATGGCGATCGACGACGTGCGGACAGGACCTCGCCCACCACTGACGCTGGGGCCAACTACGGTCGGGCCAACTACGGTCGGGCCAACTACGGTCGGGCCAACTACGGTCGGGCCAACTACCGTCGGGCCAATGACGGTGGGCCTGACCGGTGGCATCGGCACAGGCAAGTCGACCGTCGCCGAGCTGTTGCGCGCGCGCGGGTTGCCCGTCGTCGATGCCGACCAGCTCGCCCGTGAGGTCGTCGCGCCTGGAGAGCCGACCCATGCCGCGATCGTCGCGGCGTTCGGTCCCGAGGTGCTCGCCGCGGACGGGACCCTCGACCGGCGCGCGTTGGGCCGCGTCGTCTTTGAGGACGACACGCTCAGAAAGCGCCTGGAGAGCCTCATCCATCCCGCCATCGCCCAGCGCGCGCAGGCGCGCCTGCTGGAGCTCGGCCGCGCAGGTCACCGGCTCGCGTTCTACGAGGCGGCGCTGTTGTGTGAGACCGGCGCGTACCGGCTGTTTCCGGCCCTCGTCGTCGTGAGCGCCCCAGCCGCTCTGCAGCGGCAGCGGGTGCTGGCGCGTGACCCGGATCTCAGCCCCGCGGACGTCGATGCGCGCATCGCGGCGCAGATGTCGCTCGAGGCCAAAGAGAAGCTCGCCACGTGGATCGTGCGCAACGACGGGACACGTGAGGCACTGGAAGCAGCAGTAGATGACGTCATCGAGGCGCTTCGCGCGCGACTCGATGGCATGGAAGGCGGCGGACGATGACGACACGAAGCGTAGGAGCGCTGCTCATTCAAGCCGGGGCTACGACTGAAGAGCGTGTGGCGGAGGCGCTGGCGCGGCAGTCGACGGACGCCCGCCGCCTCGGGGCGCTGCTGCTCGACGCGGGCGCGGTCTCCGCGGGCGCCCTGAGGACCGCCCTGGGGGCCCAGAGCGGCGTGCGCTTCGTCGACCTCGTCGAGGTGGGCTGTGATCCCGAGGTCGGCGCGTTGCTCCCGGGCCATTTCGCCGAGGGCCTCGGCGTGATCCCACTGCGCCGTGATGGAGACACGCTGATTGTGGCCACGCGCGACCCCGGGGCGACGGTGCTCCTCGACGAGCTGACGGACGTGCTCGGCGCCGCGCAGCTGGGGATCGTCGGGGTCACGGCGGCGGACTGGGATGCCTTTCAGCGCTACGACGCGGCCTCGACGGAGCTCGCCGTCGTCGTTCGCCGGCAGGTGGAGCGCCTCCTCTCGGACCTCGACCCGACCGTCACCGACAGCCTCATCCTCGAGCGGACCGGCCGGCTCTCGCGGCTCCGGGAGCGTCGCCACGGTCGCTTGCATACGCGGGCCGCGGTGCCTGCGCGACTTCATGCGGCCCTCGCCGCAGCGCTCGAGGACGCCAGCCGCGACTCCGGCGGCCAGATCATCGCCCGCACCTTTGGGTCGCCCGAGCAGCGCACACTCACGCTCACGCCCGCGCGCGTCGCTCCGCGCTCCGCGCCGGAGCTGGGGCTCGCGACCGAGGACCTGCAGCACCTCGACCGCCTCATGCAGAGAGGCGCGGGTCTCGTCCTCGTCATCGGCCCGCACGCCTCGGGGCGCACGACGACCGCCGCGGCGCTGGTCACACCCTTGGCCGCCTCACGCCACATCGTCGCGCTCACCACGGGCAGGCAGCCGACGGGGCTCGGAGCCCCGCTGACGGCGACGTCGCCGGCGCTGCTCCACGACGCCGTCGACGGCGCCCTGGGCCTCGCTCCCGACGTCATCCTGGTCGACGTGGCGCGCGTCGAAGACCTCCCGCGGCTCGCGAGCGCGGCGCACGATGGGCGCCTCGTCGTGGCCACGCTGTCTGGAACACGCGTCGTCGAGACCCTTCGGCTCGCGTTGACGGCGGACCGCCTGACCCGTTGGCGCATCGCCGCCGCGGTCTCCGCCGCGATCGCTCAGCGGCTCGTCCGCGCGCCGTGTCCGGACTGCGCGTGCGACGATCCGGAGTCGGCCGCCTTCATGACCGAGTTTGGTGTCCCGGCCGAGGTGGCCGCTCGCGTGAGCTTGCGCCGGGCCCAGGGCTGCACATCGTGCCACGGCAGCGGTGTTGCAGGCCGGGTGCTCCTCTCGGAGGTCCTCGTCGCCACTGACGAGCTGCGGGCCGCGCTCCGAGATGACGCCACGCCGGCGCGCCTCTTGGAGCTCGCGCGTCAATCTGGAGCGCACACGTTGTGGGAAGACGGCGTGGCCAAGGCGCTGGCGGGACAGACGACCGCGGCGGAGCTGCGGCGGGTGCTTACCGAGCCGAGCCCGTGAGCTCACGATAGCGGTCGTGATCGATGACCAGCCCCTCATGCTCGCAGAAGGCGAGGATGCGGCGATGAATCGCCCGAATACGGTCCGTCGCCCAGCGGGCGCGCGCCTGTGGATCGGCATACACGACACGCATGAATGCACGCAAGGGGACGCGCTCCGCCAGCGACCGGGTCAGCGCCTCCAAGAGCTCTGGGCGCGTCTCCGAGGCGACGAACGCGCGGACCTCGTCCATTCCCTCGGGCGTACTCGCTCGCGGTAGCTCGAGCCAACCAGGGAGGCGGGTGCGCTCCAGGATGCGGCCGCGGACCTTCTCGTCGTCCATGTGGCTCGTGTAGACGACCTCGCCGCTCTCCACGTTGAGGAAGTACCGCGCGTCGGGGCTGCCGATGTAGAACGCCGCCTCGAAGTCCTCCCACCGCTCCATCGGGACCGTGCGCTGGCTCACGCGGCCACCGAGTCCGCCGTCGAGATCGACTTGGTCCTCAGGAGCTGGGACACGACCGCCGCCACCTCCAGGCGCGACATTCCGCCGCCTTCGTCTAGCAGGCGACCGATGGACGTGCGGCCATCGACGCGAGCCAGGACCCGCGCGATCTTGGCGTTCTCGAAGAACCGAGCCGGCATGGGCTCGATGGGGGCGACGCGCCGCGGGACCTTCTCCCACGGGCCGATGAGCGTCTGGTAGACCTCGACGAGCCGGTCCTCGTTGACCCGCACGAACTCCTCGAGGTCCGAGTTGAGCTCATTGGCCGCCAACAGCCGCTCGAGCGAGACGAGCGCGCCCTCGCTGTCGCCCAGCTTGAAGAGGCGCAGCGCGTCGTCGAAGAGGAGCTCCGCGACCCGCGTCCAGCCGGGAGTTGGCTGGTCGTCTGCGATCGGCGTGACCTCGGGCTCGGGCGCGACGTCCTCGGGCCGAACTGCGGGAAGATCCAACACCGTCTTGCTCGCGCCGCGTGTCGACATCTCCGCGAGGTCGTCGGAGAGCTCGCGCTCGACGACATCGGGCTGCACGGCGCCCTCCGTCGCGCGCAGTGCATCCCGGATATCCGTCTCTGTGACGGCGTTCAGGATGGTGGTCGGCCGGTCGTCGTCGGGCGGAAGCGCCTCCGTCGGCGTATCCCGGCGAATGACCGGGCCCGGAAAGCGCGCCGTGCTCTCGAGCGTGTCGTCCGAGTCAGTCTGGGCGATGGGCTGCGTGGTGCCATTCGCCATGGCGAGACGATCGCGCTCGATCAGCGCCGGCGTCATTGGCAGGATTGCCACCGGCTCCTCGACGGGCGCTGTCGGCGGTCGCAGCGCGATCGCGGTCTCGCGCTCCCGCAGCGTCAGCATGAGCGCATCCAGCGCCGCGAGGGTGGCCTCCATGGCGATCCGGCGAGACTTGGGAAGCGCCTTCAGTCGCGCGGTCCGCAGCGACGGGAAGTCGATCGTCCCGGCGTCGGAGACAATCTCGCGGAGCAGAGACTCCGCGGTGACCACCGCCGCGCTGGAGGTCTGCGTGCTCATGACGGCTTGCCTTCCTGGGTCGGCGGGTTGCGCTTGACCTCGCCGAGCGCGTCGGACAGCAGCTCGACGGCCGCGCGGACGTGCGCCTTCTGCGCGATGAGGGGCGGGAGAAAGCGCAACGTCTTCGTGTTGAGCTTGTTGACCAGCAACCCGCGCTTCATGCAGGCATCCGCCGTAGCGAAGGCCCACTCCTCGCGAAAGCCGAGCCCTTGGATGAGCCCGACGCCTCGGGGCCCCGTGAGCACGTCAAAGCGCTCACTGAGCCGTGTCAGCTCGTGATTCAGCGTGGCCCCGGTCTCGCGCACGTTGTCGAGGATGCCATCTTCCTCGAAGACCTCCAAGACCGTGAGGGCAACCTGAGCTGCGAAGGCGTTGCCGCCGAACGTCGTTCCATGGCTGCCGGGTGCAAAACCATCGGACGTGGCCTCGGAGCACAGCATGGCGCCAATGGGGATACCGGCTCCGAGCGCCTTGGCAAGCCAGACCACGTCCGGTCGAACGTCGTGCGTCTCGAACGCAAAGAATCGACCGGTGCGCCCACAACCGACCTGGACCTCGTCCAGGCACAAGAGCGCCCCGTGGCGATCGCAGAGCTCACGGAGACCGCGAAGGAAGCCGGGCGCGGCGGGGAAGAGCCCGCCCTCCGCTTGAATCGGCTCGACGAAGACCGCGCACACGTCCGGACCCATGACCGCTTCGACCGACGCGAGGTCGTTGAAGCTGGCGTAGCGCACGCCTGGAACGATAGGGCCGAAGCCCTCCTGGTACTTGGGCTGCCCCGTGACCGTCATGGCGCCGTAGGTGCGGCCGTGAAACGAGTGCTCGAACGACACGATGACGTTGCGCTGCGGCTCCTTCTTCACGGCATAGGCGTAACGGCGAGCGAGCTTCATCGCAGCCTCGGTGGCCTCTGTCCCGCTATTGCAGAGGAAGACCCGCGCGGGGCCGCCGGTCGCGCGCTGGAATTCGTCGGAGAGGCGCTTGGACAAGCGAATGGCGGGCTCGTTGAAGTAGAGGTTGGAGACGTGGACGAGCGTGCGGATCTGGTCGCTGACCGCCTCCACGATGCGCGGGTGGCTGTGCCCCAAGCCGTTGACGGCGAGCCCGCCGACGAAGTCCAGGTAGCGGCGCCCCTCCGCGTCCCACAGGTAGCAGCCTTCGCCACGCGTGAACACGATCGGGGCCTGCCGAAAGCTCTTGGCCATCGTGGCGCGGCCAAGCTCCACCAATGCGGCCATGTCGAGCGGTGCTTCACCCTCGCCCGCATCGTCGAAGCCCAAGACTCCGGCGTGTCCGCCGGTCGAAGCACCACTTCGGTTGGTGGTCGTCATAGGATGTACCGCTCCAAATCCTGGTCGACCAGGACCTTGCCCAGGGCCGTGCGCACGACGCTCTCGGTGATTGTCATTGGCTCCCGCGGGAGCTCGGGCGCCTTGAACGAGAGGTCCTCCAGCAGCTTCTCCATGACCGTATGAAGGCGGCGTGCGCCGATGTTCTCGGTCCGACGATTCACCTCGGCGGCGATCTCGGCGATGGCCCGGAGCGCGCCGTCATCGAAGGAGATGTCGAGGCCTTCGGTGCCGAGCAGCGCCTGATACTGCTTGGGGAGCGAGTTCTCGGGCTCGGTCAGAACGCGCAGCAGGTCGTCCTCGCCGAGCGAGGTGAGCTCGACGCGAATGGGAAAGCGGCCCTGGAGCTCTGGGATGAGGTCTGTGACCTTGGCCACGTGAAAGGCGCCCGCGGCGATGAAGAGGATGTGGTCGGTCTTCACGGGCCCGTACTTGGTCGGCACGGTCGAGCCCTCGACGATCGGCAGCAGATCCCGCTGCACGCCCTCGCGGCTCACGTCCGGCCCGCCCTGGGAGCGTTCGCGACCGGCGCTCTTGGCGATCTCGTCGATGAAGACGATCCCGGTCTCCTCGGCCCGAGTTCGAGCGACGCGGACGATGCGCTCTTGGTCGAGCAGCTTGCCGACCTCCTCCTCGGTGAACAGCTCAATGGCCTCGCCGACGAAGAGCTCCTTCTTCTTCTGCTTCTTCGGCATCATGCCGCCGAGCATCTCCTGGAGCTGACCGCCCATCTCCTCGACGCCGCCTTGGCTCGTGAAGATCTCGATGGTGGGAAAGGTCTTCTCGGCCGTCTCGACGGTGACCTTGCGTTCGTCCATGGCGCCGCTCTCTAGCATGGCGCGCAGCTTCTGCCGGGTGCGGCCCCGAGTCGAGTCGCCCGTGTCGGCCGGCGGCGCCTCGAAGCCGGCGCGTCCTTCCTCCTTGGGGGCCAGCAGGTCCAGCACGCGCTCTTGGGCGCTGGCCCGCGCGCGCTCGAGGACGGCCTCCCGCTCCTCCTTGCGGACGAGGGCCACAGCGGTCTCGACCAGGTCCCGCACCATGGAGTCCACGTCGCGCCCGACGTAGCCGACCTCGGTGTACTTGGAGGCCTCGACCGTGACGAACGGCGCGCGGGCGAGCTTGGAGATGCGTCGCGCGATCTCCGTCTTGCCGACGCCCGTGGAGCCAATCAGGATGATGTTCTTCGGCGTGATCTCGTCGCGGAGCGGCTGCGGCACCTGCCGGCGGCGCCAGCGGTTGCGGAGCGCGATGGCGACCGCCTTCTTGGCGTCGTTCTGGCCCACGATGTAGCGGTCCAGCTCGCCGACCAGCTCGCGCGGCGTGAACGACGCCTCGACCGGCAGATCCATGTCCTTTGAGGGCGCCATCTCAGACCTCCGAGTCGAGCAGCTCGACGCTGACCTTGTCATTCGTATAGAGGCAGATCTCACCGGCGATCGCGAGGGACTCCCGCACCACGGACTCCGCGGTGAGGGTGGGCGCGTGGCGCAAGAGCGCCCGAGCCGCCGAGAGCGCATAGTTCCCACCGGAGCCAATGGCGATCGCGTGGCCATCCGGCTCGATCACGTCACCGGTGCCCGAGACCAGGAGCGTCTTCTTGCTGTCCGCCGCGAGGATGAGCGCCTCCAGGCGGCGCAGCAGCCGATCGGTCCGCCAGTCCTTGGCCAACTCCACCGCCGCGCGGGTGAGGTGCCCATTGTGGTCGCGCAGCTTGGCCTCGAGTCGCTCAAACAAGGTAAATGCGTCGGCCGTGGCGCCCGCGAAGCCCACGATGACGCGGCCATCCAAGAGCCGCCGCAGCTTGTTGGCCGTGGACTTGACGACGGTGCTACCCAGCGTGACCTGCCCGTCTCCGCCAATGGCCACCTGTCCGAGGTGCCGCACGGCGACGATCGTCGTGCCATGAAACGTGGTCTGGCTCATGGCGTCTCCCGCGCCGAGCTCATCCAATGCGTGGGCGCGCGGCGAAGATAGGAGCGGGTGCCGGGGTCGTCAACGCCTCCGGAGGAGAGGACTTGGCGCGACGCATGAGACCTCTAGAATTTTCGACACGACATCAGGCGTCGACTTCGCCATGATGCTCGCCACTGGCGGGACGCGTGGGTCCCGGCGAAAGCGCAGTGTGGAGGCTTCGATGCGGTGGTTGACGATTCGAGCTGGTAGCGCCTCCGTGGCGTTGTTCTTCGGCGCGCTGGGACTGGCGTGCGCCTCGACCGAGGAGGAGGGGGTGCAGGTGTTGCTCGGCGATGCGACGGGCTCGACGGCGGACGTGACCACCGATGCGCGCTCAGACACGCGCGCTGACGCCAAGCCGAGCGGCGAGACCAGCGCACCGGTCGCGGCACCCGACCTCGGTAAGCCGTGCAAGCAGAACACGGACTGCTCTGCGGAGCTGTGCATTCAGCTCGCCTCGAAGTCGGTCTGCTCCCAGGGCTGCTCTACCGCGTGCCCGGCGGGCTGGTACTGCCGCGTCATCGCCAATGGTGGCGGGGCGGACTCCATCTTCGCGTGCATCCCCGAGGACACGCCCGACGCGTGCGGCAACCAGAAGTGCGACCCCGGCGAGACGCCCACGAGCTGTCCTGCGGACTGCGCCACGAAGCCGGAGCCATGCGGGAACGGCACGTGTGACGTCGGCGAGACGCCGGCGAGCTGCCCGACCGACTGCAAGGACGGGCCCAACGCGTGCGGCAATCAGAAGTGTGACCTGGGCGAGACGCCCATGAGCTGCCCCTCGGACTGTAAGCCGCCCACACCGGCGACGTGCATCACCGACCACTGCAAGACCGACGTCTGCGCGGCCAACGCGGCATGCCAGGGCGGTATCGACTGCCTCGCGAGCTGCAAGGACGCGGCGTGCGTCGACAAGTGCATCGCGGCCACCCCGCAGCAGGTGCACATCCTGCTCTCGGGCATTGCGAGCTGTGCGAATCAGGCGGGCTGCTTCAAGATCGATCCTCCGCCCGAGACCTGCGGGAATGGCGCGTGCGACCCCGGAGAGACCAACGCGAGCTGCCCCAAGGACTGCCCGCCAGCGCCTCCAGGCTCTTGTGCCGGCAAGTGCGGCCAGTATCAGGAAGGTGCGAGCTGTCAGTGCGACCAGGAGTGCACCCAGTTCGGCGATTGCTGCGGTGACTACGCGACGCTGTGCTCCGGTCAGAACCAGTGCGGCAACGGTCAGTGCAACCAAGGCGAGAACCCGTTCAACTGCCCGCAAGACTGCCAGCCGCCAAACCAGTGCGGCAACGGTCAGTGCAACCAGGGCGAGACCGTCCAGAGCTGCCCGCAAGACTGCAAGCCGCCGGAGTCGTGCGGCAACGGCACGTGCAACGAGGGCGAGAGCTACAGCAACTGCCCCAAGGACTGTCCGCTCTCGGCGACGGCCCAGTGCCTCGCCGACCACTGCCAGATTGGCCAATGCCTGAGCGTGGCACCGTGCGCCGCGGTCATCACCTGCATGGGCAAGTGCACGACCGATGCGTGCGCGATGACGTGCATCGGCCAGGTCCCGCCGCAGGTGGGCGGCTTCCTCCAGGGCGTCGTCACGTGTGGCGCCAACGCCAAGTGCTTCACCGCCGGCCCGCCGCCCGTGGGGTGCGGCAACGGCAACTGCGGCGAAGGTGAGACCCCCGCGACGTGTCCCGCGGACTGCAAGGAGCCGACCTCGGTGCTGACGTGCCTCAAGGAGAAGTGCCCCGTGGGCCTGTGTCCTACGTTCCCCGGCTGCAACGGCGCGCTGGAGTGCCTGGCGGCCTGTACGACCGGCCAGTGCCGTGAGGACTGCATCGACGACGGCCCGGACGCATCGCAGAACCTGCTCGAGGAGGTCAGCCAGTGCGGCGTCGAGAAGGCGTGCTTCCCGGCCGCGCCCCCGCCTACCGGCTGCGGGAACGGCAACTGCAATCAGAACGAGAACGGTCAGACGTGCCCGCAGGACTGCGCGGCCGACCCGCTCGCATGCATCAAGGACAAGTGCCCCATCCCGAACTGTGCCAACCTTACCGGGTGCGAGACGGGGCTTGCGTGCGTGGCCAAGTGCAAGAATTGGGATTGCGTACAGAACTGTACGGACAACCTGCCGAACAGCACCGAGAACGCGCTCGAGTTCGCCGGCGGCTGTGGCTTCCAGAATAATTGTATGTAGTTTTCGAGGCTTAGAACCTGTACTCGATGTAGTAGTCGCGACACTCGCCGGCGGTCGCGGCCTCCTCGGCGTTCTGCGGAGGCGTGAGGCTGCGCACCCGCAGGTAGATGTCCGCCGAGTCGTCCAGGCCGCCGAGCTTCGTGCAGCTGTACTCCACACGCGCCTCGCCGCCCTTCTTGGTAACGCAGCAGCCCTTCGTCGTGCCGCTGTCGATCCAGGTCTCGGTCCCGCCGTTGCACGTGTCCCCATCCTCGTCCTCGTCCCAGAGCACCGTCGTCCCCTGACTGCACGCAACGAAGATGCACGCCTCGAAGTCGTCGCTCAGCAGCTGCACCTTCGGATCGGCGTAGCAGAGCGTCTTGTCGATGCCGCGAAACGTGAAGTAATCCACGTCACCGTCGCCCGCCAGCGCGCCGCCGAGGCTCGAGTCGATGCCGAGATCGCAGTCGCTCAGATCCTTGAGCTTCACCGCCAGCGCGCGTGAGTCGTTGGGCTCGACGTCGATGCTCTCGCAGACGAGCGGCACCGGGATGGGCGTCGGGTTGCCGCCCACGCCGACGGGAGCGCCAGTCCCCGGCGGATGCGACGCGCACCAGGCGATACCGTCGGGGCCGATGGTCGCCAGGTCCATCGGGATCGTTGGCGGATCCCAGAACGGCGGGTTCTGGAAGTCGAAGAGGTCGAGCATCGGCCAGGCGTTCGCGTCACGCGCCGTCATCGCAGGCAAATCGAAGCGGTTTTGCACGAACCGGGTCACGCTCGTGAGGTCGGTCACGAGGTGGCTCATGTAGTGCGCCTTGGCGAACGGTGAGACCACGAGCAGCGGGATCCGGATGCCCAGGCGATCGAACGCCCCGGTGGGCGGCTTCTTGTCGTCGGGTGGACACGCGGCCGGTGGCGAGACGTGGTCATAGTAGCCGCCATGCTCGTCGTAGGTGACGATGAGGACGGTATTGCGCCAGACGTCGATGTTGCTCGCCAGCGTCTTGATGACTCGGGCCACGAGCGCCTGGCCCTTCTGGATGTTGGACGGCGGGTGCTCGTCGTTCTGGCCGGACCCCGTGAAGTTGGGGTCGACGATCGACAGGTCCGGCAGCGCGTTCTTGGCCACGTCGGCCTCGAAGGTCGTGCCGATGAGGCTGCTGTCCTCGTCCCAGAGGTCCGCGCCGATGTACTCGATGGCCGCGTAAGCGCCCGCCGCAAACGACACCGTGCCCGCACGGTAGATGCGCCACGAGCGCTTGGCGGCGTCCATCTGGTTCATCAAGTTCGGAAGGTTCTCATCGACCGGCGTATCCGGGGTCTTGCTGCGCCCGTGGGACGTCGAGGAGAGGTAGTAGTAGCGGTTGGGCCACGTCGGGCCGAGCAACGAACAGAAGTGCCGGTCGCTCGTCGCGAAGGTATTCGCCATCCAATAGTAGAACGGGATGTCAGTGTCGTCGTAGTAGCCCATGGCGCGGGCACCGCCGCCGCCTGCGCCGTAGATGTTGCTCGTCGCGACGAAGCCATCCATCGCGCCCTCGTTCCACTGAAGGTGCACGTGGTTCCAGTCGTGCGCCGTGTCGACCGTACAGTAGCGGTTCTCGTGAAACCGGGGCACGAGCGCTGGCGGCGAGAGCCAGTTGTCCGGGTTGCGGTCGGGCGTGTTGTCGAGCTGGCCGGTCTCAGGGTCCGTGCAGTCGTGGAAGTCATCGATCTCGTGCCCACGCGCGTGATCGCAGTTGGCGACGTCCACGTTGCCGGGGCCGTAGTACTTGGGATCGGCGAGCTTCGAGAAGTAATGGTCGAAGCTGCGGTTCTCGAGCATCAAGAGCACGACGTGCTTGAAGGGCATGGCGTCCCCGTGGAGGACGTTGGGCCCGACCGTCGTGGTCGTCACGGCCCCCTTGCCGTAGGTGCACGCGGCGCGGTCGGCGACCTGCTGGTCATAGGCCGGCACCTCGGTCGTATACTTCGCGGGCAGCGGCGGTGGCCCGAGATCCGGCGGAGGCCCCATGTCGATCGGCTCCGTCGTGTCCGGCGGCGTCGTCGTCTCCGGATCCGTCCAGACGTCCGTCGGCCCTGAGGCGTCCTCGCCCGAAGGGACGTCGGTCGGCCCAGGTGCGTCCGCGGTCGCGACCGCGTCCGAGCCGCTCCGTGCTGGGACGTCCGAGGTGGCGACCGCATCGAGCGCGCCCGTACCGCCGGTCGCCGCATCGGAGGTCGCGACCGCTGGCGTGTCGCTCTCGCCCAAGACGGTCGCTGGAGAGTCGGCCTTGCCGGTGCACGATGGGAGACTGGCGAGTGTCATCAAAGAAAGCCATGCGCTTGCGCCCATGGCCACCGACTGCATCTCAGTACGCATGGGGAGACGGTAAGCGCCTGTTGCGGCCGAGGCAAGTCGCGCGGCTCCACGACTCCGGCTACCATCGGCGCATGGGGAACATCGCGCTTCGGCGGCACGACCGCATGACCATCTTCCGGAAGATCGCGCTCGGGACCTGGCGGACGGAGTACGACCCTTCGGTCTACGGCACGCTCGCGTTTCGCGCCGACGCGGCGCTCGAGTACATCCGCCGGTTTCGCGAGGTCACGGGGGTGCGGCTCACGTTGTCGCAGCTCATGGCTAAGGCGCTTGCGGCGGCGCTCGTCGAGGTGCCCGAGGCCAACGCCATCCAGCGCTGGGGCAAGCTCTGGCTGCGCGAGTCCGTCGACATCTGCTTCCAAGTCATGCTCACCGATGACGACGAGGCGGATCCCCCGAGCTCGGCCGAGCCCAGCGGCAAGAAGCGCAAGTTCGACCTCTCGGCCGTCGTGTTGCGAAACGTCGCTGGGCGTGACCTGCGCGACCTCGCCGAGGAGATGCAGCGCGAGGTCGATCGCGCGCGGCGCCGTGAGAATAAGGAGCTGGAGCGTACCCGGGGCACCTTCAAGTGGCTCCCGCAGATCCTCATCCATCGCATCCTGAACGTCGTGAGCTTCTTGAGCTACACGCTCAATCTCGACCTCCGCTGGGCAGGGCTCCCGAAGGACCCCTTCGGGTCGGCCATGGTCACCAACATCGGCGCACTGGGCCTCGAGAGCGCGTACGTGCCGCTCGTCCCCTACTCGCGCTGTCCGCTGCTGGTCGCCTTGGGTGCCGTTACCGACGAGCCGGTCATTGAGAACGGCCACGTCGTGCCCGGTAAGATGTTGCGGGCCTTTGCGACGTTCGATCACCGCATCATGGACGGGGCGCACGCCGCGGTCATGAGCCGCGTCATCAAGGCCCACTTCGACCGCCCTTTCGAGCACTTCGGGATTGTGACACCGTAGCGCGCGTCGAACGCGGTTGCCGACTACAGGCCGCAGAGCCCGTCCTCGGCGTTGGACTTCAGCGGCGTGCCGAACGTGGTGCTCCCGTCGAACGCGCATCCCGAGAGGAACCAGTTGGCCTTGTTGTCGTTGTTCGTCGCCAACGGCGCCGCAGTCGACGCCTTGAGTTGAATCGAGCGGCCGTCGGTGCTCGTGGGCCAGCCGGTGGTCCCGCCCGCGAGGTAGACGACCTGATCGATCACCGTGCCGAAGCAGGTCAACTTCGCGGTGTCGCCGCTGTTGGTCAGGAAAAAGCCTGAGTAGACGTATGACGCTGTAAACGGCTTGCTGCCCGGTGATGTCAACACGGCATAGGCGCCCGAGGCCACTGGGACCGAGGCCGTGATCGTATGCGACGTCGCGTTATCGGCGATCGTGCAACCTTTGAGGTCCACGGTCGCTCCGGTCGTATTGAGCACCTCGATCCACTCGGCGTTGCCGATCGCTGCGCCTTCGTTGGCCGAGCCCGCGGCGTTGTAAAGAATCTCGGTAATCGCCATCTCGCCGGCGAGCTTCGGAGGCGGGATGCAGCCGGCGATCGGCGTGTGAGTGATACCCGTCAGCGAGTCGCACTGGTCGAGCGTGCATGGGTCGTTGTCATCTTTGGGCAGCGCTGCCGTCGAGTTAGTGCAGACGCCGTCTCCGCAGATGGTCCCATTGACACACTTGCCGCAGGTGACGCCTGAGACGGCGAACGGGAATGCCCGCAGCTCGCCGTTCGGAGGCATCGGGAGAAACTGATTTGAGTACACCGTTCCACCCGCGGCGGTCATCGCCACGATGATGCCGATGAGTCCCTGCGCCGGCACGCCGTTCGGGAAGAGCGTGGCCAACGGGATCGACGTCTCGAGGGAGCCCGCCACGGCGTCGGCGACGAGCGGGGCCTCGAGCCACGCGAGATCCGCGGGATTGGTCAACGAGCGCCACCCTGCGGACTCCGAGAACGAACTGGGGTTGGAGGCCATACCGACGCTGCCGAACGCGAACTCCGCGCCAAAGCCTGGGATATTGACGACGGCCGTGCCGGAGAGCTGATCGTCGAGGATGCCCGTGTTGTCCGAAAGCTCGGTCGGCTGCTTGATGCCCGTGGTCTTTCCAAAGTCCGTGTCAACGTACGCGACGATGCTGTTCTGCGCTTCGGCGCGGCCCTTGATGCCGACATAGAGGTTGGTCGCGTCGTAGGACACGTGCAGCTCGGAGAGCTCGTTCTTTCCGACGCCCCAGTCGGTCAGGAGCGCGTTGGTCGCCTCGACGGGCGACTGCCAGTCGGCGCCGATGACGCCGTCGACCGTGGCGCCGAGCGAGCTGGCCTTGCCCTTGATACAGCCAAGCGTGACGTGGCAGGTCTCGACGGTGCAGGTCGTGCCGTCGGCGCACTGCGCGTCCGAGAGGACGTGCTTGCACTCGAAGGTGACCGGATCGCAAGAGTCCAGTGTGCACAATATTCCGTCCTGACAGTTTACGCCGTTCGAGCAGCCGTTGACCTCGCCGATGTAGCAGATGTCTTCCGTGCACGGCTTGTTGTCCTCGCAGAGCGTGCTATCGGGCGTGTTCGTGCACCCGTCCGCGACCGTGCAGGCGTCGATGGAGCACGTGATGTCATCGGCGCACTGGTCGTGGTCGAGCGTGTAGACACAGCCCTTGGTCAGGTCGCAGACCTCCGTCGAGCAGCTGTGATCGTCGTCGCAGTCGCTGTCATTGGGCTCGTAGTTGCACCCGAGGTCCGGGCTGCAGTCGTTGAAGGTGCACTCGAAGCCGTCGTCGCACAGCGAGTTGTCGGGCATGTGGCGGCACTTGTCGTTGCTCTCTTGGTTGAGGTCGCACCAGTCGTCGGTGCACTCGTGCCCGTCGGTGCAGAGCGAATCTTTGGCCTCATGCTCGCAGTCGAACTCACCGCACGTGTCGACCGTGCAGACGATCTCGTCGTCGCACTTGGCGTTGTCCGGCGTATGCACGCAGTCTTGCGTTGCGTCGCACACATCGATCGTGCAGCCGATCTCGTCGTCGCACTGGGAGTTCTCCGGCGTGTAGACGCAGCCCTTGGTCGCGTCACAGCTGTCGGTCGTACAGCCGACGTCGTCGAAGCACAGGTCCGAGTTCGCCGTGTGGGTGCAGCCTTCGGAGGTGCACGCGTCGTCGGTGCAGGCAATGTCGTCGTCGCACGCGCCCTCGATAGGCGGGTGGAGGCACTCGCCGTCATCGACGGAGCACACGTCCGTGTTGCAGCTGACGCCGTCCTCGCACAGGGAGTTCGTCGCGACGTTCGTACAGCCCTCAGTGATCGAACAATCGTCGATCGTACAATCAATGCCGTCGATGCACGCCTCCGCGTCCGTCGTCACGACGCAGCCCTTGGCCGTCGAGCATGTCTCGGAGGTGCAGTTGAAGGCGTCGAGGCACTTCTCGTCGTCGGGTGCGTACTGACAGCCGTCCAGGAGGTCGCACGTGTCTTCGGTGCACGCGTAGGTATCGTCACACTTGGCGTTGTCTGGCGTGTTCGAGCAGCTGCCCTCGCCGTCACACTTGTCGACCGTACACGCGACCTGGTCGTCGCAGAGCGCGTCTGTCGGCGTGTTCTTGCAGCCATCGGTGACGTCGCAGACGTCGGCCGTGCACTTGGACTCGTCAGCACAATCCGCATGGACCGGCGTGTGGATGCACCCGACCTCTTGCGCAGCCGCGGCTGGCTGTGGACCCTCCGACGTCAGTGGGAGGACGCATGCGTCGGTCGTACATTCGTGGCTGTCCGCGCAGGCGGTATGGTCCGCCGTGTTCTTACAGCCGGTCTCGGTGCACGTGTCGGTGCTGCAGTCGATGCCATCGTCGCAGAGCGCGTCGGTGAGCTCGTTCTTGCAGCCCTCCTCGACGCTGCAGGTGTCCACGCTGCACGCGTTCTGGTCGACGCAGAGCTTGTCGTCGGGCGCGTGCTGGCAGCCTTCTTTGGCGTCGCAGGTGTCCGCGGTGCAGGCGTGGTCGTCCGCGCAGCTCGTGTTCACCGGAGCGAACTGGCAACCGTTCTTGGCGTCGCACGTGTCGGCGGTGCAATCGACGCCGTCGGTGCACTGGTCGTCGTCCGGTGAGTACACGCACCCAATCCCCGGAGAACAGGAGTCCTTGGTACACGCAACGCCGTCGTCGCATACCGTTTCGAAATTGGTACACGCGCCGTTGACGCACCAAGGCTTGTCGCAGGCGGTCACCTCGCCGCACTCGGGGTTCGGGACGAGGCCGAGGCGACCGACGAGCCGCTGCTGGGTCCACGCGCTGCCGTCCTTGGTGACGATGGCGACGTGCACCGCAATGGTGCGGGACCCGGTCAGAGGGCCGTTCAACAGCGTTGACGTCGGGATCTGGAAGAGGAGGCCGCCGCCCGGAAGCGGCGCCACGGCGCCGTCGAGCCAGGGCAGATCGGCGGTATTCGACAGCGAGCGCCAGCCGGCGCCGTCGATCATGCCCTTGCCGGTGGCCATCCCCACGGTGCCCGCGGCCGCGTCTGCGCCGAAGCCCGCGTCACCGAAGTCGATGCCTGACGAGACCGCATTGTCGAGCCCACCCGCGCCGTCCGTGAGGGTCTTGGGATCGGTGACGCCCGTGTGGGCGCCGTAGTCCAGGTCCAGGTACGCCACGATCGCGTTCTGCGCCTCGACGGTGCCCTGAATCACGAGGACCACCTTCTCGGCGTCGCCGCCGAGCCACAGTGACGTGACCTGGTTGGCCGTGCCCCAGTCGGAGGGCGACGTGTTCGTGTCCGTGGCCGAAGGGAGCGCCTCGACCCCGCTCGCGCTCAGCAGCGGCTCCGGGTGCGCGAGGCCCGCGAAGACGCAGCCGCCCTTCTTGGCGCAGTCGGCGACGAGGATGCAGTCCCCGTCGGTCGAACACGTGATGGGCTCGTTGACGCAGCCGGACTCCGTGTCGCAGTCGTCGGTCGTGCAGTCGTCGGAGTCGTCGCACGAGAGAGTCGTCCCGCCGCACTGACCCGCGGTGCAGAGGTCGTCCTTGGTGCACTCGTTGCCGTCGTTGCACTGCGTCGTGGCACCGGCGTCCTTCTCGCTGCACTCGCCGGTCTTCGGCGCGCAGACCATCACCTTGCAGACGCTCGAAGGCGCTTCGCACGTGACGATGGTGGCCGCGAGGACCTCGCAGGAGCGCTTGCCGTCCGCGCCGGTCTTGCACTCCAGCGTGCCGTTGCAGAGGTCGCCGTCCTCGAGCGCGTCGCAGTCGGCCTCCGTATCGCACTGGCAGGCCTTGGCGCCGCCGCACGTCCCGTCGGTACAGGCGTCGTCCTTGGTGCACACGTCGTTGTCGTCACAAGGGGAGCCGTTTTCCAGCGATCCGGGCTCGCACTGGCCGGTGGCCGGAACGCACGTGACCTTCTTGCACGCCGCGTCCGGGGGCGTACACGTCACGATCGTGGCGGGGTCCACGGTGCAGGACTTCTTGCCATCTTGAGCGGTCGTACAGACGAGCGTGCCGTTGCAGGCATCCTTGTCGTCGAACGCCGCGCAATCGCTCGTGGTGGCGCACTGGCAGGAAGACGACCCGCCCTCACACTTGGTGTCCTTGCACGTGTCGCCGTCGGTGCACGGGTTGCCGTCGCTGCAGCTCGCGGTGTTCGGGACCGACTTGCAGCCGCCATCGCAGACCTCGTCGGTGCACGGGTTGCCATCCTCTGTGCAGACGACGGGCGCCGTCGTACACTGCCCGTCCTGCCCGCACGCGTCGGTCGTGCACGGGTTGCCGTCATCGCATTGTTGATGCACGGCGCAGCCGCCATCGGGAGGTGGTCCTGCATCCTGCGCGTCTGGCTCGACCGGGACATCCGGTACGTCCGGTGGCGGCGTCACGTCGGGCACGTCGACCGGTGGCGCCACATCGGGCACATCCGGCGGCGGCGTCACGTCGGGGACGTCCGTCGGGAGGAGGCCGTCTTCCTTGGCGAGGATGTCGGCTCCCGGACCGACGACGGTCTCGGAGCTCGCGATCTCCGTCTTGCCGCCGGCGCCGTCGGTCACCGTGTCCGTCGTGCCCGGCGTGTCCGTTCCGGCGCCGACTCCGGCACCGTCCAGCACGTCCCCGCTGCACGCCGCGACCGCCGCCAAACATCCCAAGCCCACAAGCCATTTCACGTTCATGCTGCCTCCGCGCTCCCAATGATTCGGGAGCTTACCACATCCGGCGCCCGCGTTGCGTGGCGTGCGCGGCCAAGGCATCCTCGCGCGCGTGACGTTCCGGATACGCATGGCGCGCGACGACGACGAGGCCGGGCTCATCGCCCTCATCGGCGACGTGTTTACCGAGTACGACGGGTGCGTCCTCGACGTGGACGGCGAGATGCCGGAGCTCCGCGGCATCGCCACGTGGTTCGCCGCCCACGACGGGCGCTTCTGGGTCGCCGAGTCCGAGACGGGCGCCGTCGTCGGCTGCGTCGGCATCGCGCCCGCCGCGACGGAGCCGGGAGGCGCGGAGCTCAAGAAGTTCTACGTTGCGAAGGACTGGCGCGCCATCGGCGTCGGTCGTGCCCTCTGGGAGCACGTGCTCGCCGCCGCGCGAGAGCGGGAGGCCCGCTTCATGGACCTCTGGTCGGACACGCGCTTTCAGACCGCGCATGCCTGGTACGAGCGCAAGGGCTTCGTCCGCGGCCCCACGACCCGGGACCTGCACGACAAGAGCCAATCCGTCGAGTTCTACTTTCGCCTGGACCTGGGGACGGTCCTGACTTGTTGCGTTTAAGAACGGCGCTAACTCAAAACGCGCAACAATACGAACTTGAGGTAGTGCCCCTCGGGCCAGCCGAGGCGGTTGGGATGGTCCGGCCCCGCGCCATGGACGCCTGCAACGACCACGCGGCGCCCAGCCGTCGCGGCCGCCCGCGCGATCAGGTCGAGCAACGCCGACTCCCGGACGTGCGAGGAGCACGACGCCGAGGCCAGCCATGAGCCGGGAGCCAGCGCGCTCAACGCCATCGCGTTGAGCTTCTCGTAGGCCTTGAGCGCCCGCGGTAGCGACTTGGCGCTCGGCGCAAACGACGGCGGGTCGAGCACGATGAGGTCGTAGTCCCCACGACGTGTCGCCACTTCGGCCAGCACGTCGAAAGCGTCGGCGGCCTCGAAGCCGTGGCCCGACGGGTCGACTCCGTTGAGCGTAAAATTGCGGCGCGCGACCTCGATCGCCGGCCCGGCGATGTCCACGGAGACGACCCGCTGGGCACCACCAAGCGCAGCCGCGACCGAGAAACCGCCGGTATACGAGAACAGGTTGAGCACGCGGAGGCCGCGCGACAGCCGACCCACGAGCGAGCGGTTGTCGCGCTGGTCGAGGAAGAAGCCCGTCTTCTGGCCCTCGCGGATGTTGACCCAGAACCGACGCTCTCGCTCGCGGATCGCGACCTCGCCGGGCACCGTCCCGCGCACGACGCGCGCGGCGCCGTCATCGACGTGCGGGTTCTTCACCACCACGCCGGTCGGTGCATGGGCCGCGACGATCGCCTCGATGAACGGCCCCTCCCAGGCGACGCCGATACGCCCATCGGTGCGAAGGACCGCGATCCGGTGGCGCCCGTCCTCGGACGCATAGACGTCACACTGAAGCCCCGGCACATGGTCGCCCTCGCCGTGGCAGACGCGCAGTGCGGTGACGTCGGCACCCACGGCCGCGCTCCGCCACGCCGCGGCGGCCGCGACGCGCGCGCGCACGAGCCCCGCGTCGATGGGCTCGTGCGCCTCCAGGCACCACGCGCGAAACGTCAGCGGAGACTCGGGCTCGACCATCCCCGAGGCCACATAGGATGCGCGTGCATCGTACAGGTCTACGACATCGCCGGACGCGAGCCCCGGCGGCAGCTCCAGCGCATCGCGAAAGACCCACGGCCGCCCAAGCCGTACGCCAGCGCCCTCATCCCGCCGCAGCGTGAGCCGCTTCCGCGCGCTCATGGCTTGGCAACCCCGGGGTGCTTGTGCCCGTGCTCATGCCCGTGCTCAGGCCCGTGCTCGTGCTCGTGCGAGTGCCCCTCGGGATCGTCCGGCAGCACCTGGCTGAGAAACTCGCGTGGCCCGACTCGCACGAGCGACCGGGCCGTGAGCAATCCGAGCACCGCCACCGCGGTCCACGCTCCCCAGCGCTCTGCGTGATCGTGGACGGCCCCGGCGACCACGCTCGTGCGCCCGAGCACCGCGTTGGCGATCCATCCGCACGCGACCGCAGCTATCGCGATCGTCGCTGCGAAGGCCAGCGCGACACGTCGACCGTGCAGCTCGCGGAGCACGCCGAAGGTCGTGACGTTGGTCGCCGGACCCGTGATCAGAAACGCGATCGCGGCCCCGGGAGAAGCTCCATGCGCGATAAGCACCGCGACCAGCGGCGTGGCTCCGGAGGCGCAGACGTAGAGCGGCATCCCGACGAGCGCGAGCAACGGCACATCCAACCCGAGCGGCATCGCGGCCAGATCCCCCAAGGCCGTCCCGAGCAGCGGCTCGAGCACCGCGGCAAAGACGAGTCCGACCAGGATCCACGGCATGGTGTCGTCGACCATCGCGCCGAAGGCCACGTCTCTGGCCACGCGCACCCGGGCCCCAAACGTGGCGGCCCGCGTCTTGGCGGAGGGCGCAATCGACGCCTTCGCGGGGGATCGCTCCCGCGCAGCGAGCCGTCCGACGATGGTCCCGACGGCGACGGCGACCAGGACGGCCGCGACGACGCGCGCGACGGTCATCGACGTGCCGAGCAACGGTGCCGACAGCAGAACAGCGTCTAGCCCTAGCTCCGGCGTGGCCACCACGAACGCCATCGCCGCCGCCGCCGGCACACCCGACAGCACGAGCGAGCGATAGACCGGGATGACCCCGCAGGAGCACAGCGGCAACGGTAGCCCGAACGCGACGCCGCGGAGGGACTGCGAGACGCGGCCGCCGCGACGTAGCCACGCCGTCCCGACCGCGGGAAGGAACGCAAACACCACACCCGCCAGCACGAAGGCCAGCAAGAGCGCCGGCGCCGAGTCGAGCGCGAGCTCGCGGAACACATCGTTGAAGCTCGAATGGCCGTCATGCTCGCCATGCTCATCGAACCGCACGACGGCGATGGCAACAAGCAGCGCGATGCCCGCCAGTCCGCCCCAGCCTGAGGCGGCGCGCGTGTCCAGTCCCGCCTCGACCGGGTGCGACCGGTGGATCATCACGTGCAGTAGCGAGCCCGCGACGAGCGCCTGGAACCAGCCGAGCCACGCGGGCACCGTCGCGCCAAAGAGCGCGTCTCCGGCGTGGTAGCCGACCAACGTGCAGGCCCCGACGAGCGCGAGCGCGCCCGACGCGATGGCCACGCCGTGCGCCGGTCGGAGGAGCCACCAGATCGTGAGCGCCTCCGGGACGCGGTGCAGCAACACCGCCAGCGGCAAGATGACATCGCTCCGAGTGGCGCCGTCTGCCGAAGCGAGTGCGAAGCCGTCGACTAGGCCGTGAAACAGCAGCCCGAGCGTGGCCAACAGCAGCGCGAGCGCATGCGCCTGGCGGCCACGCGCCTCGAGTGAGCGCTCGAGCAGCCCGGGGCCGAAGAGGCCGAGCACCGCGACGAGCAGCACGCCGAGCCCGCCGGCCTCGATGGCGTGGGGGAGGACGTGCCCCAGGACCAGGCCACCGATGGCGACGAAGACGAAGCCGTCGAGGACCGCGAGCGTCCGCGCCGAGCGCAGCGCGAGGCGGTGAAGCAGAGGTGCCGCGGCGAGCGCCAGCAGGCTGGCGATGAGGAAGACGAGACCGCGGGGATCGGAGCCGAGCACCGGCGGAGCATAGGGACGCGCGCGGGTTTTGCCTAGCGCGGTGACGCACACGGGGCGCTTCCTTCGCACCGTTCGGTGGGCGTGCTAAGGTCGCGCCGATGTTCCCGTTTCGCCCGTCGTTCGCACGCACCGCCTTGGCCGTCGTGACGTGGCTGTTCGTTGCGGCAAGCGCCAGCGCGCAATGTCCGATCGACGTCATGGTCGTACTCGACGCGTCGGGCTCGATGCGCCAGAACGATCCTGGGCGGAACGCCATCATCGCGGTCGATGCGCTCGCGGGAGCGCTCACGCCGCGCGATCGTCTCGGCATCGTCGTCTTTGGGACCGAGGTCGTCACGCGCGGGCCGCTCTCGCCCGCGGCCGGTGCGCTGACCGCAGCGCTGGGCATCGCCCACAAGGTGGCCTACGACCAGGCCCACACGAACATCCCCGCGGGCATCCAGGAGGCGTTCTACGAGCTCAAGCAGAACGGGCGCGCGGAGGCCAAGCAGCTCGTGGTGCTGCTGACCGATGGCAAGGTCGACCTCAAGGGCGGGCCCGCCGAGATCGAGAAGGCCCGCGCGTGGCTGCTCGGGGATCTGACGTCTCAGATGAAGCGCGAGCGCGTCGCCATCTACGCCGTAGGCTTCTCCGCCGGCGCCGACATCGCGCTGCTCCAGCAGATTGGCGAGCGCACCGAGGGCAATTACTACAAGGCCGAGGCCGAGAACCTCGCGAGCACCTTCCTCACCGTGCTGCGCGACGTCCGTATCGGGTGCCTGCAGGCCGCCGCGCGTCAGGTGCGCCGGAACGAGCCGCGCGAGGAGCACCGGATGCGCCGCGCCAAGCCGGACGAGGAGTTCGAGCTCGAGTCCTCGCCCAAGCGCAAGAAGCGCGGCAAGAAGGCCGAGCCCGAGGAGGCGCCGCCGCCCAAGGCCTCGCTGTGGTGGCTGTGGACGCTCATCGGTGTCCTCGTGACCGGCCTATTGGCGTGGCTGCTCCTACGCAAGAAGCCCAAGGCAAAGCCCAAGCCGAGGCCTGCACCCGAGCCGGAGCCCGAGGAGGTCGAGCACCACGGCACGATGCGCATGAAGGTGCCCTGCGTGCTGCACCTCGAGCGCGACATGTACGCGAGCTGCTCGTGGTGCAAGAAGCCGTACTGCCAGGAGTGCCTCGTCGAGATCGACAAGAAGCTCATCTGCAAGCGCTGCCACAAGCCCGAGCAGGCGCGTCCGGCCCCTCGCATCAGCGGACCTGCGCTCGAGTCCGACCGACCGCGTGTGGCCATCAATCCGGTCCCAGTCCCCGTGCGCGTTCAGCCGCGCGTGCCCGACCCGGCGCCTGAGCCGGACACCGTGCGCGCGGAGTTCGAGGGCAAGGAGAACTACTCGGAGCCCGTGCTCACGCTCCTCAACACGCGCGGCGTCTCGCCCAGGGTCACCGGGCAGGCGACACGCGACTTCATGAACCGTGCGCCGCGCTGGCCACAGGAGGCCATGACCCCGGAGCTCGAGGCGCTGTGGGACGCGTTCTCGCGGCTGCCGCAGCGCATTCGCTCCCAGTTCTACGACGAGGACGGCAACGTCTCCCCGCAGTACATCGACAACTACCTCGACGTACGGGGCATGTTGGCCAAGCACCCCGTCTACCAGATCGGGCGCAACCCGAAGCAGGTCGCCGAGCGCATGTCCGACATCCTCGCAGCACAGGTCGAGGCCGATCGCATGTGGGCGCGCTCGAGCGATCTGGCGCAGCAGAAGAAGCTCCGCTTCGATGGCGCAGTCATCGATCTGTGGCGGTTGCGGCTTGTGATCGCGGAGGCGCAGATTCGGTTCCTGTGGGCCGACATGTACGAGAAGGGCCGCTACGGCCGCCTCATCCGAGCGATGGCCAGCGAGTCGCTCAATAGCGACGCCAAGGCGCAGACGCGGCGCCCGTGGGCGGTGCCGGGCGGTGCCTCGCTCCAGTCGCTCAACGAGGCGTTCGAGCGCCTCAATCGGGACCAGCTGGCGCCATGGCGGCAAGAGAGCCTGTCGGCTTACGCGCTGACACCGGAGGCCAAGAAGGCGCACTTCGCTGCGCGCGAGGACGTGCCCGGTCAACTTCGCGCGATGATCGAGGCCGTAACGCCGCTCCTGCCGCGCATCGATATCGAGTCGCTGGAAGAGGAAAAGCCCACGATGTCCATGCCCAAGGGCATTCCCCCCAAACGCTAGCCCGCATTATGCATGACTTTCACGCGTCAACGCTCGCGAACGCAAGCTTGCGCCGCCGTTCACCTCCTTCGGCGTACCACCAGTACGCCTCAGTCGGTGAATGCCGGCGCTTCGCGCCGCGACGGCTCAGCCGTG
>SXGT01575244.1_pt1 | contig 39305 bp, 35 predicted proteins | sample 3176221 | NCBI WGS metagenome assembly SXGT01 (sample SAMN11356862, study PRJNA531348) | freshwater metagenome | isolation source: freshwater sample F1-120 | place: China: Fuxian Lake, Yuxi | collected 2017-12-25 | reverse complement strand
TGCGGAGGTTGAGGGTTCGATCCCCTTCGACTCCACTCTGACGGCTTGCAAGCACTCTTGCAGGCCGTTGTCGTTTAATTCTCCCTCAACCGTTGCTATCATTTGGCGTTCTCTTTCTTTTCCGTCACGTGCCGGAAGGTTCCACCCGACTGCTCGGCGAGCAACCGCAGCGGCGGCTCACCGCGTTTCCGCTCGATATTCACGATGTTGTTCTTGCCCGAGTTCCGGGTGAACATGATCGTATGAATCGTAACTTTCGTCGGCCCGCCATTCATCTGAGCCACGGCCGCCGGTACGTCTGCTGGAATCAGACCATCGGTCATGAAGAAGATGACGTCGGGACGCGGTTGAAGTTTGAACGCGTGCAGAAAAGCCGACTTGGGCGACGTGCCTCCTTGGGCCCGGATCCCCGCGATCCACGGCAGCACCTTGTCCACGTTCTCCTTCGACGCGTCCACCCAACTCGGATGCGGCATCGGTACTGCAGTCGAGTGAAAAAACACAACGTAGAATTCGCGGCTCGGATCGAGGTCGCGGATTGTCTTGCTGGTCTCCGCCTTGAGTTCCAGAATGGCGTTCCCCGACATGCTGCCGGAGCAGTCGGCAATGATGCAGAAACGCTGTCCCTTGGCCTGAACGCCGAGGAACTGCGCCTCATCCATGCGCATCCGCGTGTTCGGCGTGAGTGGCTCCATCGTCGTTCGCTCAGCATCGGCGGGCGGCTTCACGTCCTGACGCACGCCGTCGGCGTGGGATTGATTCTGTCCGCCCCCGTGGCCCGCGTCATTTCCCGGCAAACGGTCATCGGCCGCCACCGCCTCAGGGGCCGTTCTTGTACGGCCCGCGGCAAAGTAGACGCCAAGCCCGACCACAAGGACGATCATCGCCAGCAGACCCGCCAGGACGACGCCTGCGCCGATAAACCAGACATAGACCGGCGGCCCCGGTTTCGCGCCGTTGTCCGTCGATTTCAGCGCTGCCGCGCACCTGGGGCACTTTCCATGTATGCCCGCACCCTTCAGATCGGCGCCGCAATGGGGGCACACGAGTGGCATCACTCACCTCACGCGGAAAGATGTCTAAACACTTCCAGTATTCTACCGCATGGGCAAACGCGAACGCCAGCGATTTCTTCGAGCCTCACGACAACGTGAACGCCGGCAGTTTGATGATCTCGCCCCCCTTCAGCGCCGAGTCATGCGCCAAGATGCCGACACAGGTCCAGTTGGCGGACTGCACCGCGTTCGGAAACGGATCGCGTTGCCCGACGAGCGACGCCACGAACTCGTGCACCAGATGCGGATGCGACCCGCCGTGCCCGCCCCCCTGCACGAACGACAGATGAGCGTGCTCTCCCGCGTCGTAAACACCCTTCGTCGTGAACCGGCGTATCGGCTCGGGCAACAAATGCGCGTAATCCGGCACCTTCACGCGCTGCGGAATCTCCGGCTCCGGCTTCTTCGCCGTGTGAATCACCGGCTCCTCGCCCTCGATCAGCGGCCACTCGAACGACTTCTTGGAGCCATACACGTCGATGCTCTCGCGATATTGCCGGGCGACGTCGAAGAGCGAGCGAATGATCCGTGCGGAGATATCGCTGTTGCGGAATTTGATGTGGCAGGTCTCGACCGCGAACGGCGAGTTGTACTTGGGGATCAACTCCTCGCGAATCGTGCCGGAGCCGAAGCAGGAGACGTACTCCGCCTCGGCACGCGTCAAGCCCAGACACGGCCCGACGCAGTGGGTCGCGTAGTGCATGGGCGGCAGCCCCGGCCAGTAGTTCGGCCAACCGTCCATGTCTTGCTGATGGCTCGCCTGGATATACTGAATATTACCTAACTCGCCTTTCTGATACAGCTCGCGGCAAAAGAGAAACTCGCGGGCATAGACGACGGTCTCGGCCATCATGTACTTCAGCCCCGTCTTCTTGACGAGTTCGACGATCTGTTGACATTCCGCGACACTGGTCGCCATCGGTACGGTACACATGACGTGCTTGCCGGCTTTCAGCGCGGCGATCGATTGCGGCGCGTGATCGGGAATCGGCGAGTTGATGTGGACGAAATCGACGGCCTTGTCCGCGAGCACGTCCTCGTACTTCGTGTAGCGCTTGGCGACGCCGAACGCGTTGCCGACCTCGTGCAGCTTCTTCTCGGTGCGCTGGCAGATCGCGTACATGTTGGCGTTGGGATGCTTCTGATAAATCGGAATAAACTCGGCCCCGAAGCCCAGGCCGATGATGGCGACGTTGACTTTGTCTTTGGCCATGGTTGTCTCCTTGTCGTTGTTTGCATCGATGGATGATGGGATGATAGGCAACGGTGTCCCAAGGTGCAAAAGAAAAACGAGCGTGATGCTGAAAGCCATTTTTCTTGAGCGACGAGTTTTTTCTTGACTGCGGGATTGAGATCAAGTCTAGTCTCCTTTGAGAATACCTTCCCCACATGGACAAGGAGACGCATATGCCCCCCCGTCCGAATGAGCATTCACTCTTCTTGCAACGATTATTCACATGCTTTGCGGTGATGGCCTGCGTGATCTTGTTGGTGGCCTGCCCCGGGCCAGATGGAAAGGGTGGCAAGCCAGGCGGGGGGGGCAAGGACGGAAAAGACAAGCCTGCTGAAAAGTCCGACGCAAAAATCGGTGAGGAAGTCACTTTCAACGACGATTCGAAATGGATCGTTGTCAGCGCCGAAAACAAGGGTAAGACGCTTGCACCCAACAACCAGTTTGAGAAGGAGGCGACGACAACGGGAAGTTTTGTCCTTGTCCATTTCAAGGTCACCAATCTCCGAAAAAAAGAGGAACGTATCTTCATTACGCCGAAACTGATCGATTCAGAGGGGAACGAATTCAAGCAGATGGACATGCAAAGATCCTACATTCCCAAGGGTGAAAAGCCCATGACGGGGGAGGCAATCCCACCCAACCTGCCGCGCGGGTTCTGGGCCGTCTACGAAATCGCAGAGGGAGCCAAGGGCATCAAGTTCCAGGCCCGCGATCTTGGTTCGGCCTTCGCGCCTGCCACGAAGTCTATCGACCTCGGTTTCTGATGCTTCGCGCCCTGCTTATTCTGGCCCGGCTTCGCTTGCTCCTATTCGTACTGGCGATCCCGTTGGTGGGATTCGGCTGGGCGCATTGGGATCACTCTCTCGATTTGCGAGGAAAGGAGCAGCTTGGCTGGGTCGTCCTCGCGTGGCCCCTGCTGCACATTGGGACGATGTGGCTCAATGCGCATCTGGATTGCGACCAAGGCGACATTCTACTGGGCCGACCCGTTCCGGTTCCGCACGCAACGGTTTGGTGCGGATATGCCGCCCTCCTGACCGCCATTACGTGCGCATTCATCGGCAATGTTGTGGCCGGCAGCGCCTGTCTGGCGTGCGCGATCCTTTCCATTCTCTACTCCCATCCCTGGACCGTGTGGAAAGGGCATCCGCTTCTCGGTCCGTTCGTGAATTTTCTCGGCTATGGCCTGCTCTCGCCGCTGGCCGGGTGGGCCGTGGTGGAAGTGCCCCTCGATCTGCGCACCATCTTCGTCTGGCTGCTCGGCAGCGTCGGCGCCCTCGGCTGTTACTTCGCGGCCCAGGCTTTTCAGGAAACTGAGGATCGCGTGCGCGGCTACCGCACGCTGGTGGCGACCCACGGGGCACGCGGCGCCCTGCTGGCAGCGCGCCTCTGTCTCGGCATCGCCTTCACGGGCGGCAGTGTGCTTGCCCTGTGCGGCTGGTTCCCGAGAATCTGTCTCGTGGTGATCCCGCTCGGCGTCTGGATCGATCGCTGGCTGTCCCTCTGGTCATTGCAACCGCTCGGCGGCAACGAAAGATGGGCGCGCGGCTTTGCCTATCGCTTCCTGGTGGTCATCTTCGTCGGCATCGGCCTGGCGTACGTGGATTATCGCTGGGCACGGTGGAATGGTCAACCCGCGGCCGGGTTGGGAACCAGCGCCGGACAACCTGTGGAAACGCAATCCGGCGCGATGGCACGATAGATCGACGAGTTGTCCTTGCCCGACGTGCGGCTAAATAAGAAAGCAATCGAAGCGTGCGATCAGGATCTCCTCTTGAACGACATTGCCGGCGGTCTTGAGAATCTGCTTGAGGCCGCTAAAAAACCGATTGGTTGCTTCAATCGGATTCGCGAAAATCTGGATGGTCGTCACGTAGTCCTTTTCGGTCTTGGCGATTTGTTCCGGGTGCCATGAACCCCAATAAGGTGGATGGGAACTGGCGGAGGGAAGCAGACAGCCGCCGAATTTGTGATCGAGAGCCAGAAACAACTCTTCCATCAATGGATCGGTAAACACCGGCTGGCCTTGAAAATCGAGCAACGGCAGGACGAGGATGAAGTACGCCGCGAATCCCGACATGCGATTCTCGCTCAACGACGCAAGTCGAAGGTTTTCCGGAGTCGAGGCATGAAGCGCGGCAAGCTGTGACTTGAAGGCATCCGTCTTATCTTGCCTTTTGGCCATGGTTCGCCCTCGGCTTGGATGTGAAACCTTTCGGATCGACCAGGCCGGCATCCTTCAAGAGGCGCAGTTGTTCGGCGTTGACAATCAACGTCCGCTCGAATCGAGTCTGGAACCCGCCGCCCATACGCAACAACATCCCAATGGCCGTGCCGTACTTACGCGCCTTGATCTTCACTGGCACCATATTCGTTCTCCTCTCGATCAAACTGCGACGATTGCCAAGTCCGTTTCGCCCCTGCTGCAATCATAACAAGAAACGGTCTCGCGATCCAATGGAAAAGGCAGCGCGGGTACGAGAAAAAACTGACTGACCAGACTGGGGAGCATGGAAATTCACTACGCCTGCACGCGAATCGGCACTTGCTTCGGCTTCACGGTTTCTTGCTTGGGCAGGTGTACGATCAGCACGCCGTTCTTGAACTCGGCGTCGATCCCGTGTGCGTTTTCGAGCGTCAACATGGCAGGATCGCGCTTTCCCTGGTGAAAATTGCCCTCAGCATCGCTTCGGGATATAGGCAAAACGCGTAATCCCGCCGCGCCGCAATGGCATCAAGCTCCGAGAGGCGGGCACATTCGCTGATTTCGTCCTGCACTTGCTGCATGCGTGGACCTGCGTGAGCGAACAGACGCGCATTGATCTCGCGAATGCGCTGGAACCGCTCGACGCGCTCGGCATGAGTCGCGCCGTAGCGGGCGATCCATTCTTCCTTCGCTTGCATCAATGGGGCGTTCGTCGCGCTCGCTGCGATGAAAAGCTCTGGTTTGTAGGTCAAGTCACGCGACTGCCTCGCAAGATCACGCTGGCGTTTGGCCGCATCGAGGAAACGCGGCAACGGCAAAAGCAGCGTTGCGGAGACGATCAAGAAGCCGGGAGCGGGGATGCCGAAAAAGCGTTCGATAATGCGATCGGTGAGTTCGTCATAGATGCCGCCGCCGATGCCGTGCAGGAAAACATCGGCGAGGCAAAGGCGTGCGAACATTGTCGTGGTCAAGGCACGCGGGCGAATCTTGAAGCCTTGCGCTTGTAATGCGCGCCAGCCAGCGACGTTATCGACGGCGACGCTCGGCCCATCCTCCCTGCCGACGCGAAACGACCAGGCGTCACGCGTTGTTCGCACGAACAACTTTCCCCGGCGCGTCTGGTTAATGCGCCAGGCCCAGAACGGAGCCTCCAGCCAAGCGCCGTCGGTTGCGAGTTCAGGCACGGGATGGCTGCGGCTACGAATGCGATGCGCCTTGCGATAGGCCCGTACCGTCTCGTTGTAGATCGCGTGTAACCGCGGCAGTTCGCGTACGATTGAACAAGCGAACCACGCAAACGCCTCGGTCGCGCACACCCGACTCATCGGGACCTCACGCTGCACGACGCCCCAACGCCGTTCCATCGCCCGCCGCGCCGCGGCGAAGCGTTCTCCCAGCAGCGGCGTGCGTTTCGCTTGAGCCAAGACCTCACGCCAGAACGTCGGCAGCATTGGCTCAAACCCCCACTTCGCGGCATGGGGGGCCATCTGTTCCGGCAACGACGCGAAGGCCGCTTCATCCTCGACGATGCGTTCCTCGTATGGTGTCTCCTGGGATGACCGATCAAACGTCAGCCTCTCGATGCGCCCCCCCGCCGGTGCGTGCAGTATCGCCGGCTTGGCGCTGTCGGTATCGACGATCAAGTTGACGGCCGTCGCGTTGTGTTTCTTCGCGAGCGCGGCCAGCGCGAAATTCTTGAACCACACGCCCGGATGAAACAACTCCGGTTGATGCCCGGCAACGAGCCACGCATTTCCCCCCTCTCCCTCAGGGAGAGGGACCGGGGGTGAGGGCTCGCCGGCTTGTTTGTGATACTGCGTCGCAAGCGTGACAACCTCTCGCCGCGCCAGAGAGCGCATTTCGTCAAGAGATTTGCCGAGTGAAGAAAAGGAAGCGGCCGTGAAGCATTGCCGATTGTGTTCTAACAGCGCCGCGACCTGATCGAAGGGCGGAAATGCGAGGATCTGCCCGTGCTCCTTCGGGGCGCGCAGGCGAGGATCGCTCAATGGCAACTCCTCGACGTCGGATGGAGGGGCGTCGGCCAATCGCACGGATTCGACGACTCGGCCAGTGCATCGCAGATGACGCGGCGATAATACGCCAATCGTTCGCCGGCGTCGTTGAGCACGCCGAACGTGCGATTCGGATCGAGATACAGCCGCGGCACGCCGACTTCCTTGACGCGCAGGCCGAGCTGGGCCGCTTGAACCCACATCTGCAATGGCATGCCCCAGCCGCGTTCCGTGATGTGCAGCTTCGCCAGGGCCGGCACGCGATAGGCCTTGAAGCCGCAGAAGGCGTCGGTCAGATTCAGGCCGAGCACCTCGTTGAGTTCGCGTGTGATCGTCTCGTTGATGTAGCGGCGCTCGACAGGCGTGGGCAGCGTGTCCTGGCGAAAATCGCGCAGGTAGCGGCTGCCGCTGACGACGTCGGCGTCGTGAATTGCTTCGAGCAGAACGGGAATGCGGGCGGGCTCATGTTGGCCGTCGCAATCCATCGTCACGAGCACGTCGTAATCGGTGTGCAGAGCGTAATCGAAGGCCGAGATGAGGGCCGAGCCGTAGCCGCGATTTTTTTCATGCGTGACGACGTGCAGTGCGTTCCCCTCACCCACGTCCACTCTCACAGAAGGAGAGAGGCACTGGCTCGCGAGCAATTGCGGCGTGCGATCGATGGAGCCGTCGTTGACGATAAGGATATTCGGCGCGTAACGCCGGACCTCGCGGAGGACATCGTCGAGATGGCGTTCTTCGTTGTAGACCGGGATCGCGGTGAGAATCTTCATGAGACGCCCTCGCCATGCTGAAGCGTTTCTAACATTCTAACGAGGCGGTCAAGGTTGTCAAATCCTCAACCGACAAGCTCCGCGACCTTGCCGCGCAGCCAATCGATGGAGACGCCGCGCACGAGGATTTTTTTCTGTCGACTCGTCATGCCCGCAATCAACTCGATCTGCGCGGATTTGACGCCGAGCGTCTCCGCCAACGTCTCGATGATGGCGTCATTGGCCCGTCCCTTGTCCGGCGGGGCGGTCACGGCGACTTTCAGCGCGCCTCCATGATCGCCGACGATGGCGTTACGCCGGGCGCCGGGTTGTGCACGCACGCTGAGAATGCACCCGTCGGCGTGCTCAGTAATCGCGATCATCCGTCGATTCCCTCAAAAAGAACCGTGCCCAGGCGGATGAACGTCGCGCCTTCTTCGATGGCAATCTCGAAATCGTTGCTCATGCCCATCGAAAGGTGATCGAACGGATGCTCCGTTCGCTGCGTTTGCAATTGCTCCCGCACCTGGCGTAGCGTCACAAACGTCGGTCGACATGATTCCGGCTCCTGCAGTGCGGCCATCGTCATCAGGCCGCGCACCCTGACTTGCTTCAATTCGGCGAGGACTGGCGCCAACGCGCCAACGTCCGTGAGCGCGAATCCCGACTTCGCCGCTTCGCCGCTGGCATTGCATTCGAGCAGGATATCGATTGGCCGCGCCGCTTGCTGGTCGAGCGCTTGCAGTAGGCGAATGCTATCGACCGAATGGACCCACGTCGCGATCGGCAGCGTCCGTTCGATCTTGTTGCGCTGAAGATGACCGATGAGATGCCAGCGCACGCCCGTGATCGCTTCCGCCTTGCGCCACAACTCTTGCGGCCTATTCTCGCCGAGATCGCGGACGCCCAGCTCCGGCAACAAGGCTGCAAGCTCCGGTGTCACTTTCTTCGTCACGGCGATGAGCGTCACGTCCGCGCGTTTGCGGCCAACACGTGCGCAGGCGTTGGCGATGCGTTCCTCGACGCGGGCCAGATTATCGCGCAGACGTTGGCGGTTCATGCGAACGCCTCTTATTGCAAGCGGTATCGCTTGCACTTGGGGACAAGCAGTGCAAACAGGACGCTTGCACTACGGAGGTTCCTTCAGATTACGTGCTTGACCGACTTGCGAAAAGGCAGCCTTAACCGCCCCACACCGCTACAACAGCGTCATAGACATTCGTGCAACGTCGAAAGGGGTGATAGCCATGGCCGAGATTCAGGCGTTCCGCGGTTTTCGTTATGATCTGGCGCGCGTCGGGCAGCTCGGCGACGTCGTCGCGCCGCCCTATGACGTCATCGATGCCTCGCTGCAAGAAGCGCTCTACGATCGCAGCCCGCACAATGTCGTTCGCCTGATCCTCAACAAGGAGTTGCCGAGCGATTCGGAACATGACAATCGCTACACCCGTTCGGCGCAATCGCTGCGCGACTGGCTGCGCGATGGCTTTCTCGCGCAGGACTCGGCGCGCTCGCTCTATGTTTATCAACAGGAATTCGAGGTTGAAGGCAAGCGCTATACGCGCAAGGGCTTCATGGCTCGAGTTCGTCTTGAGAAATTCGGAGAGGGCCGCATCTATCCGCACGAGGAGACAATGTCCGGCCCGAAAGCGGATCGGCTCAAGCTGTTTCACGCAACGAACATGAACCTGAGCCAGATCTTCGGTCTATTCCCCGACGAGGCAGGCGAAGTGCAATCGCGGCTCGATGCCGCCGTCGCCCGGTCGTTGCCTCTCGAAGCGACCGATCATCTCGGCGTCGTCAGCCGCCTGTGGCCGATCGCGGATCAGCATGTCGCCGCCGATGTGGCGCGGCTGCTGGCGCCGAAGCCGGTGTTCATCGCCGACGGGCATCATCGCTACGAGACGGCGCTGCGTTATCTGGAAGAAAGAACCCAAGCCGGCGAAGTGACAGGCCCCGACGCCCCGGCGAACTTCGTCCTCATGATGCTTGTCAGCATGCACGATCCGGGGCTCGTCATCCTGCCGACGCATCGCTTGATCTCCGGCATCGGCCCGATATCAGCCGGCGAGGCGCGCACGATCCTCGGCCCGCATTTCGAGCTGGAACTTGTCGGCACAGGGCCGGAGGCGGCGAAAGAGACTTGGGAACGCATCGAGATGGACGGCTCGCAGGACCTGCTCGGCTTCGGGACCGTCAGCGATGGCGCCTGGCTGACGGGCCGATTTCGCTCGCCGGACCTGATGACACAGCTTGCCAAGGAGCACAGTGATGCGTGGCGCAGTTTGGGCGTTGCCGTGTTGCAGCGCGTCGTGCTCGATCGGCTTTTGCCCGGCGCGCGGATGAAAGAGCCGAAGTGTCAGTATGTGCATCTTCTAAAGGAAGTGACCGACGCCGTCGCAGGACGCGCGTGTGAAATGGCCGTGCTCGTGCCGCCGGCGACGATGACGCACGTCGAGGAGATCGCGGGAAATTTGGAGAAGATGCCGCCGAAATCGACGTACTTCTACCCGAAACTGCTGAGCGGGTTGGTGTTGCACTCGTTGAAGGCGCATTGACAGATTCGACTTGCGTTCGCGCGCCGCCGGGAGGCCGTAGAACGAAATCACTCAACGCGGTTTGCGTTCGCGCATCATGCGCAGGAACGGCTGGATCAAGTGTGGGTCGAACTGGCTCCCTTGGCCGTCTTGCAGGATCGTGAGCGCGTCCTCTTGTTTTATCGCGCTGCGGTACGCTCGCGAACTCGTCAACGCGTCGTAACTGTCGGCGATGGTGATCATGCGGGCCAGAAACGGAATTTTCTCGCCGCTCAGATTGTCGGGATAGCCGCCGCCGTCGAAACGCTCGTGATGGCTGCGAATTGCCGACAGCACCACGCGATTGCGAATGATTGGCCGCAAGATGCGCTCGCCGATCACCGGATGCTCCTTGACGAGATCGAACTCGCCCTCGGTCAGCTTGGTGGGCTTGTTGAGGATGCCTTCCGCGAGGCCAACCTTGCCGATGTCGTGTAGCTTGGCCGCCAGGCTGAGACGTTTCTTGCTGTGTTCATCGAGGCCGATGTATTGGGCCAGGCGCATTGCGTATTTGCGTACGCGCAGCGAATGGCCGGACGAGTACGGATCGCGCGCTTCGAGGGTGCGCACAAGGCTGGTGATGGCCGAGAAGAATGTGTGTTGCAGCTTGTGCGTTTGCTTGTGGACGATCCATTCGAGATGCCGTTTCTGACGTTGATTCTCGCGGCAAATGAGCTGGCTGTACCAGGTCGATTGCAGGGCGTGATGGAACTCGTCGACGTGGACCGGCTTGAGGAAGTAGTGCTGCACACCGGCGCCCATGCACTGGGCGAGGGCGTCGTCGTCCGTGCCGACGGTAACGACGATGACCGCAGTCTGCGGCCAGCGCCGCCGGATCTCGTGTACGAGCCAGACGCCGCCTAGTCCGGGCATGCTGAGATCGGTGACGACGACGGGCGTCGGATTCTTCTCGAGAAGTTCGAGCGCGTCCTCCGCGTTCGAGGCGGTCTGGCACTCAAAGTGAAACGCGCGCGCCGAACGCATGAGAACGTCCAGCGCCGCCGGCTCGTCATCGACGAGAGTCACACAACGATTGAGAACTGCATTGTCGGACACGATTGCTCCCATCTGCCTGCAAGTGATCACTGTTTTCGGATCGATCTCTACTTGCCGGTGTGATGGTAATACAAACGGGTCGATTTGAGCAAGAAGCTGGGTAATGATTTCCGAATATAGCGGTCGGAACAGGTCGGGCTGTAGCGGTAGCAGCGAGAGTGCCGATTTGGTGGGCACTTCGCTCTAGCAGGCGCGGCTCGTTTCGTTGTTTTCCTCCGCTTCCACACGCGTCGGATCGGCGTAGGGTTTACGATAGAGCCACCATACCAGCGCCCCTGCGGTGATCAAACACAGCGCGACCAGCCAGAGCCAAACGTTTTGAAACCGATCCGGCAAGAATCCACCGGCGTCGCGGCTCAGCGGTATCAAGGCTATCAAGACGCTGTTATTCAGTAAATGAAACGCGATTGCAGGCAGCAGGCTCTTACTCCGCACAGTCAGCAGGCCCAGGAACACGCCGAGAATAAACGTTGGCACGAACAGAAACACGTTCATGTGAAAAAGCGCAAAAAAGAAGCTCGACAGCAACACGGCGTTGCGCGGTCGAAAGCCGTGTTGCAGTCCGCGCAACACGAACCCCCGAAAGGCGACTTCCTCGCATAAGGCCGACACCAGCGCGAAGGCCAGGAAATAGGTCAGCAGCGACGGCGTCTCACCTTCACCGGCGTTGTGGATCGCACGCAGGATCGCGATCAGCGGATGCGTCCCCTGGAACAAATGCGGGAACCAGGTCGCAATAGCCAGCGTCAGTCCTGCCATCGGCGCCAGCAGCAACAGCGCCAGCACCAGCGCCGTCCCAGTCTCGCGCCCCGTCGGCCAACGCAGGTAAAGGCCGTTGGCCGGTTGCGTGTTCAACAAGATCACCATGAAAAGTGGCGGCGCCGCCACGAACGCCAGTTGGCTGATCACGGTGTGCATCTCCAGCGTCCAGCGCGCGCCCATCCCCAGCGACAGCCAGCGCAGACCGATCAAGAGCGCCAGGCCGAAAAATGCCTGCCCCGTCGTCGGCAGTGGTTCCTTGTCATGGAACAGGCTTTTGATCCACAGCGTCAGGTCGAGTCTCTCCGCCTCGCGAAACAGCACGTCCTCGCGATTGAACTGTACGATCGCCCAGCGTAGCGCCAGCCAACTGTACAGCGCAATCGGTGCCAGCACGGGCACGAAGTAAGCCCACGGAATCTCGGCAAGGTTCGCCGCCGTCATCAGGCGTTGCATCAATAGCGCGACGCCTGTGACCGGAACCATGCTGTAGAGCGGATTCAGCTCGACGCCCGGCATCAGTGTCAAGAAGATCAATGGCATCGTCAGTACGAACAGCGGCATCAGATAATATTGCCCCTCCTTCGAGCTGCGCGCGTAGGCGCCGATCGCCAGACTCAAGGCGCTGAAGAACGCCGATTGCGGCAGCGACAGGACGACGCACCACAAGAGCGCCTCGATCGACAGCCCCCCGTGCGGCAGGTAACTGCCGAACAGAGCCGCGCTGACGCCCATGCTCAAGAGATTGAGGATCGCCGTGCTGGAGCTGAAGACCCATATAGTCAAAAATTTGCCGAGGACGATTTCCTCGCGTCCAGCCGGCGTGATGAGCAGCGTCTCCATGGTGCCGCGCTCTTTTTCGCCGGCGCACAGATCGACGGCCGGATAAAGTGCTCCGGCCAGCGACCACATGACGAGCATGAACGGAAAGATGCGCACGACGAGATCGGTGACGATGTCGCGGCCCGGAGCGCTGGCACTGATCTCCGGAGTGTGAATCTCGAATGGTTCGAGAAATCGCTCGGTCATGCCGCGGCGAGCCAACCGCACCTTGCGGAGATCGCGTTTCCAGCTATCCAAGAGCGATGCCAGCCGGCTTTGGGCGAGGCGCGAGCGTTCGTCACCCTGCCGTTCGTGAATGCGCAACAACGGTCGCGCCGAGGTATTGTCGAGATCGACGTTGTCGAGCTGATTGAAGAAACCAGGTTGCGTTTCGAGAATGAGATCGAGCTTGCGTTCGTCAAGCAGGCTCTGGTCCATGTGCGTGAGGAATTCAATCGTGAAGTTGGCCTGGGACGCTTTCCGGCGTGCCTCGGTCATGTCAAATGTCGTGAACTGGCCCGACTTGATCAACTGAGGATAATCGAGCGTGATCTGGCTCGCCCGAGCGAGCACGCATGCCGCCAAATCCGAGCCGGGGATCGGCGTCGCCGACAGGCATGCAACCATCGGTAGAGCGTTCCTCCCCGCGTTTGCCGGCTGTCTGGGCGGAAATTCCTTGATATCCGCTGCCCCGCTGACGATGCCGATGACACTTCGCTGGCTTCTGAATCCGAGCGCGAATTGTAAGACGGCAATGCCGAGAATGGGATAGAGAACGAGCGGCAATCCGAGAATGACGATGAGCGTGCGTCGGTCGCGCAACTGATCGCGCATTTCCCTCAGCCAAATCGTGCGAATGATCGACCAACGCATGGAGGTGGGTCCGTAGTCCGTAGTCCGTGGCACAAGGCCCGACGATGAACTTAATCAAGTTCGTAGATCTGATCCGTTTGAAGACCGCGCACCACGACTGCTACGGACCACGGTCCACGGACTATTTCAGTCCGGGGCCGCCCCACATTCCCTCCTCGGCGAACGGATGCGTGGGGCCAGTCGGCTTCGGCTTGGGCAACACTTTCAAGATCGCCTCGGCCAGGAGCAGATCCTGCTTCGAAGTAATTTTGATATTGGTCGTCGCGCCTTCGACGATGTGGACGACGCGCCCTGCCGCCTCCATCAGTTGCGCATCGTCGGTGATGCCGGTGCCGAGCCTGGCACGCTCGTCGTATGCCGCTTGCAACCAATCGCGGCGAAAAACCTGCGGCGTCTGCGCGAGCCACAACCCCTGGCGAGGCATCGTTTCTTTCACTTCCTTGTTATCGACGCGTTTGATGGTATCGGTCACGGGAATCGCCAGCATTGCCGCCCCGGTCTTTTCGGCCTTGGCGAAGACATCGCTGACGAGCATCTCGGTCAAACATGGCCTGACCGCATCGTGGACTGCGATGAATTCGACTTCAGGTTTGACGAGAGCGAGCGCGTTGGCGACCGATTCGAAACGTTCGGCGCCGCCATTGGCGATTTGCACATTCATGAAGGCGAGATTGGCCCCGAAACGCCGGCGGAACATCTCCTGATCGTCCGGCGACACGACGATGATGCACTGTGCGACATCCGACCGCGTCACGAAAAGCTCGACCGAACGCAGCCAGACCGCGCGGCCATCGAGGTTTGTGAAAGGTTTCTTTTCCTTGCCGTGAAAGCGCGACGATTGTCCCGCGGCGGGAAGGATGACGGCAAACTTGGACATGGCGGCGCTCCCTTCGGACCCGTCGTTGTTTCGCGCTCGCAGGGAAGCGCCAACGGCCCAGCGCTTCAACGCGACCAGCAAACGAGGACGCGGCTGGGGATTATCCTATCGCGCGCCCCGTCCCCTCCGCCAGTCTTTGCCGCAGAGTTTCGCAGGTGGCTTGCTTTTCCCGCAAGCGCGTGACTTCCTTGTGCAGGATTTCGTCGACGCTCTGGACGACCTGTTCGGCCGATTCGAGAAAGGTGCGGAGCTTTTGCAAACGCTCTCCCCAATCGACGGTGTCTAGTGCTCGATCCCGGCACGGCGCCGCGGCCGAGGTTTTGGAAAGTTCATCGATACGGGCGTTGGCTCGCGCGACGGCGTGGTCCAGACGCGCTTGCACGTCGTCGAGAACCTGCGCCCAACCCGCGGGCAACGCTTTTGTCGCTTGGGACATTGGCGTGCTCCGAAAACGGTCGTTCGTTGACAAATTCGGGAGCAAGCCCAATAGCGGATGTGGGCGGGAAATGCAAGTCCGCTTCCAATTTGCCGCTTGCGGTGTAGCACTTAGGTCGTAACGCCGCAAGCGGTAGAATTCGAAAAAATGCTCTTGCACGATTCGGCCGCGACGCTATAGTCCGCGACCTATTTGAAGCATCGTTGTCGAAATCTGATGCGTTCCCGTTTCCGGGGGGAGGCGGCGTGCGCGTTTTCGCAAGGGAGGGGGCCATGTTTGTCGCTTGTTCCACGCAGAGTTTTGCCAGACTGCCGCTCGAACGGTCGTTACGTTTGATGGCGGAACTCGAATTCAGCAAAGTCGATGTCGCGATCTGCGAGCACGGCTCGCATCTGAAGCCGTCCGAGGTCGCCGACGATCTCGCCAATGCCGCGCTGCGCATCCGCATCGGCCCGAGCCTGACGCCGGCGGCATTCAGCGTCGAGTTCGATGTCCCCGACGACGCCGAGTATCACCGCCAGTTCAACGCGATCTGTCGGCTCGCGCGGGCCACGGCCGTGACCACGCTGACGATCCCCGTCGCCTCCAGCGGCGCCGGCGTTGACGCCGAGGTCGAACGGTTGCGCCATCTCGCGCATCTCGCCCAGACGGAAGGCTTGATCCTGACCGTGCCGACGCGCATCGGAACATTGACCGAATTGCCCAAGGTCGCGCGCGAACTGTGCGACCGCGTTCCCGGCTTGGGGCTGACGCTCGATCCGAGCCATTACATCAATGGCCCGCACCAGGGCGCTTCGTATGACGAACTTTTCCCGTACGTTCGCCACGTGCAACTGCGTGACACCGGTAAGGCGCCGGGCAAGTTCCAGGTTCGCGTCGGTCAGGGGGAAATCGAGTATGGCCGCATCATCTCGCAGCTCGAACGCTGCCGATACGATCGCCTGTTGAGCGTGGCGCTGCATGATGTCGCGGAGGCGCCGTTCGCGATGGAGACCGAAGTGCGGAAGTTGAAGTATCTTCTGGAGAGTTTGGTATGACCCATCGCCCCTCTCCCTCTGGGAGAGGGGAGGGAATGCGATCACTTCGCGCGCTGCAACACCACCAGCCACAATTTGCCGCCCGCGCGTGTCGCGAATTCGCGCGGCCTGGGCGCGTCGCGATCCGATTGAATGCAGATGCTCAAGTTATCGCCGTCGAGCCGATAGATGGCCCGATCAACCTTGCCCTTGTTGGGGCCAACCTGAATCGTCAGGTCGATTTCTTTGGGCGACTTGGTCGGCGCCAGCGCGAATGCGAACCGCACTTCCGCCTTGCCGCCTTCACGAATCTGAATGGCCTCGCCCTGAAAGATAAGAAACAGATCCTTGATATCGTCGGCCGGCACCCTCTCGCCGCCTTGCTCCGACGCCGTGACTTTCCATACGCCTTGCAACGCCGCCCGATCCTTGCGAATTGCCTCGGCGCTATCCCCTCCCAGCGCCGCCAGCGCGGCAGCAGCCCAGAGTGCCAGTGAGTTCATCGCGAGTCTCCTTGAATGAATATCCACTTCCCATGATCGGTTGCCTTGGCCCGGAATGCAAATACATTACGAGGATACAGCCGCTTGTGGTTTTGCATTCACTTCTATCCAGGAGACTCCCATGCCGTTTTCCCTGCCGAATTTGCCCTATGCAACCAACGCCCTTGAACCGTTCATCGACACGATGACGATGGAGATCCATCACGGCCGGCATCACAAGGCCTACGTCGATAATCTAAACAAAGTCCTCGAAGGCCAGGCCGCCCTGGCGTCGAAATCAATCGAGCAGCTCTTGCGTGAGATCGCCCAGGTTCCCGAAGCGATTCGTCAGCCGGTCATCAACAACGGCGGCGGGCATGCCAATCACGCGATGTTCTGGGAGATCATGGCCGGCGGCGCGGGCGGCGAACCGAGCGGCCCCCTGGCGGACGACATCAAGGCGACCTTCACCGACTTCGCCACTTTCAAAGCGCAGATCAAGGACGCCGGCGTCAAGCGCTTCGGCAGCGGTTGGTCCTGGCTCGTCCTGGCCGACGGCAAGCTCAAGATTCTCTCCAGCGCCAACCAGGACAGTCCCTACATGTCGGGTCAAGCGCCGATCATGGGCGTGGATGTCTGGGAGCACGCCTATTATCTGAAGTATCAGAACAAACGCCCCGATTATCTCGACGCCTGGTGGAGCGTGGTCAACTGGAAAGTGATCGCGGAACGCTACGCCAAAGCGAAGGCGGGCAAGCTGTAAGTAAATCTCTACGAGCCGCGACCGTCAGGGATCGCCGGATTCCCTCCGCTCCCTGACGGTCGCGGCTCGTAATTCCAGGAAAACCGCTGGCGTTCCGCGCGTGCAATGCTGTAGAATATTGTGATTGGAAGTTGGCTGCTCGGCGAAAGGCGAGAATTTCGATGATAACACGGACTCGTTGCACCTTCGCGCTGGCGTTAGGCATCGCGCTTGCCACTAATGCATCGGCTCAATTCTTTCCCCCGCCGGTGGTGGGCTTGCCGATTGCGATTCCAAATGGAATCGATTTTCGCTTCAAAAGCGGTAGCCTGCGCGTCAAAGGCTTCATCCCGACCGGAGGCTCGACCAATCTGATTTTGCCGGTAATTCCCGGCGGCGCTGCCCCGGGGATGATCCTCCCAGCCACGTACTATCCATACCCGCCGTTCTTTCCCTATGCCATGCCGCAATATCCGTTCCCGCTCATGGGCGTGGTCGATCAACGCTACAACCTGCAGATCCTCAATCCGCCGGGCATCGCGGCACGCGCTGGCTACGTCCCATTTCCGGACGTATCGGGCATCGATCTCGATGAGAATCCACCAGCGAAGATCTGGGGCAACAAACCCGCCCTGGCCAAAGCGGCAGTTCCACCAAGAGCAATTGCCAAGGCCGATAATCCGGCGCCCAAGGTACAGGTGGCCGCCGCGCAAGCGCAGGCCCCCCCTGCTCCGCCGAAGACGCAAGGCGAGTGTTTCCTTGACCTTGGCGTGGCCGCGTTCAAGGAAGGCGAGTACGGGTTGGCGATCCGCTGGTTCCGCGCGGCCGACGACGCCGCCCAACCGCCGCCGCGGGCCCTCTTCTATTTGGGGCAAGCGTATCTGGCGGTCGGCAAATATCGCGACGCCGCCAAGGCGATTCGCGACGGGCTCGATGAGCAAAAGCGCTGGCCCGCGTTCGCCTTTCGTCCCAAGATCGAGCTTTACGACAACGACGTGCTTGAGTTCAATCTGCATCGCGACCAACTCACGGACGCGCAGCGCGCCAATCCGAAAGACGCGGACTTTCTTTTCCTGCTCGGCTACTGGTCCTGGTTCGACGGCCAACGCGACCGCGCCGTCGATTTCTTCCAGCAAGCGCGTGACCTGGCAGCGGACCCGGTTGCGGCGAATTTGTTCTTGCGGGCCGCGAAGAAATGACATTCGGCCGGGAGACGTCGCGCGTCGAGAAATTGCTGCTTGCCTCACGTCAACTCCGCTTGTCCGTTTCGCCCATCTGTTTTTACAATAGCCCTCATGTTGTTATTGAGCTGTTCCCAACTGTCGCGCGGCTTCGACGCCGGCCCGCTCTTCGAGGACATCGGCTTCGAACTGAACTCCGGCCAGCGCGTCGGCCTCGTCGGGCCCAACGGCGTCGGCAAGACCACGCTCATGCGGATTCTCGCTGGGCTAGATCGGCCTGACACCGGCGACGTCCGCCTGCACGCTGGAGCACGCGTCGCCTTGTTGCGCCAGACGCCGGAGTTCGCCGAGGGGCAGACGCTTTTCGACGAGGCCCGCACCGCCCTGCAAGAACTCATCGCCGCTCATGATGATCTCGTCAAGACCGCCGAGGTTCTGTCGATCACCACCGATGAGGCCGTGAGGAAAACGCTTGCGGATCGCTACGATCGACTCAACGAGATGCTGCGTTTCCACGACGCCTACAACGTCGATCACCATGTCGAAACGGTGCTCGACGGCCTCGGCTTTCGCAAGGAGGATTACGATCGCTCCGTCGCGACCTTCTCCGGAGGGCAACAAAGCCGGCTCATGCTCGCCAAGCTGCTGCTTGCCGCGCCAGACGTGATGCTGCTTGATGAACCATCGAACCACCTTGATATCGGCGCGACGCGCTGGCTCGAAGATTATTTGATCAAGCAACCCGAGGCAATGCTGATCGTCAGCCACGATCGCTACTTCCTCAACAAGGTCGTCACCAAAGTCTTCGAGATGAACGCCCAGCAAATCGAAAGCTACCCCGGCAACTACGAGGCCTACTGGCGCCTGCGCCGCGAACGCTACGAGCAGCGCTTGAAGGCGTGGGAGGCGCAGAAGGAATACATCGACAAGCAGGAAGAATACATCCGCCGTGTGCATTACGGTCAGCTGCACAAGCAGGCGGCGTCACGTCAGAAACAACTCGACCGCATCGAGCGCGTCGAACGCCCGACCTGGATCGACACGCCGCACATGCACTTTGGCCAAGTCCGCCGCACCGGCGACGTCGTACTCGACGCCGAGAATCTCTCGAAGGCGTATGATCGTCCGCTCTTCAAGGACTTGACCTTCAGCCTCAAGCGTGGCCAAAGGCTCGGCATCATGGGGCCCAACGGTTGCGGCAAGACGACGCTGCTCAAGATCCTCCTGGGCGAAGAGAAGCCCGACAAGGGGGCCGTACAACTCGGCCATCTCGTCGAATTCGGCTATTACGATCAGCACCTGCAAGCGCTCGACGGCACGAAGGAAGTCATCCGCGCCGTCTGGCCTCACGACGACACCGACGCCAACGAGCAAGCAATGCGTGATCTCCTGGGGCGATTCGGCCTGGTCGGCGAACAAGTTTATCAGCTCGTTGGCAAACTCTCCGGCGGCGAACGCAGTCGGGCCGCGCTCGCCAAGTTGGTCGCGCAGGGCGTCAACGTGCTGATTCTTGACGAGCCGACCAATCACCTCGATCTATGGGCCTGCGACGCCCTGGAACAAGCATTGCTTGATTTCGATGGAACGGCTATCGTCGTGAGTCACGATCGCTACTTCCTCAATCGCGTCGTCGATGTATTGCTCGTTTTCGAGGGCGACGGGGTGGTGCGCATCATCTACGGCAACTACGATACCTACGAACGCATGCGCCTGTTGCAGGATCCGGACAAGAGCGCAGTGCCGACGGAAAAACAGGTTGCCAAGGAGGAGGTCCGCACCGCCGCAAAGCCCGCGAAACGGAAACGGCAATATCCCTATCGCAAAGTCGAGGAACTCGAAGCGGAGATCGCCGAAAAGGAGACGCTGGTCCGTGAGCTTGAAGAGCGACTAGCCTCGCCCGAGCTTTATCGCGAAGGCGCGAAAGTGCAGGAGGTAACGGATGCCTTCGAAGACGCCAAGGCGCGACTCGTTCAGCTGTACGCTCACTGGGAAGAGGCCGTCGAATTGAACGGGTGATCTATCCCGCCCGGCGTTGCGGGCGATGCTGGCAGGTTGCACCTAACCGTTTGATCTTACCAATAGTTAGGTCGTTTTCTTTTGCGAAAAAATCTGCCCGGAATTCGTTCGTGATGCGCTTGACAAGGTTTGGGAACTTTATTAGCTAATGACTACGATTTGCCAGAGTTGCTTACGAAGGGTGTATTCGTCTTTCTGGGACGCTGCCTTGTGAATTCCGTGGCGTGTGCGTACCAGGGAGAATTGGCTTGGGCAGATCAGGCCCAAAAGTAAAGCAACCTCTACTCCAACTATCGAGGAACATGGAATGTACGTTGGGAACCTTCAGAAGCCAATGCTGTCCGCCGATGGGTTTGAGTCTCCGTGGAGGCAACTCATTGAGGAAGATCTTTTGACGCTTGCGGCGGGCCGTCGCAAGCAAGATAAGCCCGCACAAGGGGGCGACGAGGACGGCGACGAGGAAGACGACGACGAGGAGGAAGAAGGGGACACGCCCGACAAGAAGGAAGGCGAACCGGAAGACGAGGGCGACCCAGACGACGATGACCTCGACGACGACGACCTCGACGACGACGATCTCGACGATGATGACCTCGATGACGAGGACCTCGATGATGACGATCTCGACGACGAGGAATTCGATGACGAGGACTTCGACGACGAGGATTTCGACGACGAGGACTTGGACGACGACGACGATGACGACGACGACCACGAGGATGACGACGACGAGGAAGAAGGAGATGTGCCGTAACCGTTGAATCTCAGTGGGTTGCCGCACGGGCCACGCAAGCACTTGTTTGCGAGGCCCGTTTTTTTGTCTTGTAGTATGGCGACGAGTTGTTATTTTATGCGTGCAACAATTGCGTACCCTGTTCGGTTTGCTATACTGCGGTTAGATCAAAACGCGAATTCACGCGGGTCGCGGTCATGAAAGGGCCAGCCATGTCGAGTTCCGGGAAACAGCCGAAGGGTGATGTCGTATCCGCGTTTGTCGTTAGCGAACCCGTTGGCGCCTCGGAACAGCAAAGCCAGCTCGACTTCGAGCTGGATTTCTTCGAGAGCATCTTACAGCGCAATCCCGACTATGTGGACGCCCTGCGAGCCCACGGCAACAACCTTACGCTCAAAGGCCGTTACGACGACGGATTGAAGATCGATCGCCGGCTGGTTGACCTGCGCCCCCAGGACGCACTGGCCCATTACAATCTGGCGTGCAGCTATTCCCTTGTGAAAAAGGTCGATCCCGCACTGCGGCTATTGCGCCGGGCGCTCGAGCTGGGCTATCTCGACTTCGATTACATGCGCGAGGACCGCGATCTGGCGTTCGTGCGCAAGGACCGGCGTTTCCGCAAGCTGCTGCGCGAATTTGAAAATATCTGAGCCGCTGCGGCTTCGCGTACGCTCGCGCAATGCCGGGCAATCCGGTCTTTCTCAGCGTGGCTTTCAATTCGATGACACAACCATTCTTCCAAGGTGAAGGCCCTCTTTACGCCGACCCGTCGGCAAATCGCGCGCGTGCTTACTTTCGCAATAAACCGCGTGCTCTCATCGACAAGGTCATGTCGGTCAAGGACGCGGTCACGAAGTTCGTTCAGGACGGCGAGTATTTGGCGGTCGGCGGCTTTGGCGGCGATCGCTTGCCCAGCGCCGTTTGTCATGAAATCGTTCGCCAGAAGAAGCAAAACCTCACAGTCGCTGGCCACACCGCAACGCACGACTTTCAGATCCTCGCCGCGGGCAATCTCACAGGACACGGCAAGCTGATCGCGAAGGTCGATATCGCCTACATCGTCGGCCTGGAAGCGCGCGGCCTGTCGCCGCACGCGCGGCGCGTGATGGAGTCGGGCGAGGTCGAGAGCGCGGAGTGGAGCAATTACGCGCTCGCTGTACGATTCAAAGCTGCCGCGATGGGCTTGCCGTTTTTGCCGATGCGTTCGATGCTCGGCACCGACACGTTCAAGAAAAGCCCCACGAAGGAGATCGTCTGCCCTTTCACTGGCGACAAACTGCTCGCCATCCCGGCTCTCTATCCCGATGTCGGCGTCATCCACGTCCACGAGGCCGACCGCTTCGGCAACTGCCGCATTCGCGGCACGACTGTCGCCGACCCCGATTTGGCACGTGCGTCGAAAAAACTGATCGTGACGTGTGAACGATTGATCCCGAACGACGACATCCGCAGCGACCCGTCGCGCACGCTCGTGCCGTTCTACTGCGCCGATGCCGTCTGTGAGGTCCCCTTCGGCAGCTACCCCGGCAACATGCCCTACGAGTATTTTTCCGACGAGGAACATTTGCGCAACTGGCTCGAAGTCGAAGAAAAGCCCGCGGAGTACCAGCAGGTCATCGACAGGTACATTTACGGTGTCGCCGATTTCACGGAGTACCTGCAACTGTGCGGCGGCCTGGCGCGCTTACAGAAATTGCGGCAGGAGGAATTGTTGTTGAATCGGGGACGGTGATTTTTTTGACGCCTTCATTCAGCGTGCGCAGGGGCATGCGAGCGCTAAACGGGGAACTGGGGATAATGTACAACTCCCCGGAGCCCTGACCTGCGGTGCTACCCGCAAGCTCGAATACGGCCGCACCGTCGCCGACGGCGCGCGGCAATGGATCCTATTCCCTCATGAAGAAATCACGGCGTGCATTTTCGGCGCTTGAAATATTGGTTGTAATCGCCATTATTGCCGTTCTTATTGGGCTGCTGGTGCCCGCAGTGCAGAGAGTACGCATTTCGGCCGCGCGTATGCAATGTGGTAATCATCTTCGGCAGATTGGGATTGCGATTCATGGTTACCATGATATGCACCAGGCGCTGCCGTATTACCGGGTCTGCGACCCAATCATGACGGACGCGAATTGCTTTGGACTGACCTCCGCCACGATATGGACCGGCCCACGGGAGATTTGGTGGGCCCCATATGACAACCGACCGGCGCCATCCTCAACGACCGTGGCCCAGGGAACGCCGAACGGCGATAATTCTTATAACAACGGTGGCTACCCGGCGGGGTTGATCTGGCCCTTTCTCGAGCAGAATGTCGCTATCTTCAAATGCCCAGTCGGCGTCGATTTCGTCTCGGGGAAACCATTCCAGGTTAGCTATGGGATGAACTACGTCAACGGTGGGCCCAATGGCAAGACACTGACGATGTTGACTAATGGCGCGTCCAACATCCTGATTGTGTGGGATCACGCGCGGACTCCTGGTTGCGCCGATTCCACGCATGCCGCGACTGCCGCCAACCCGCGCGGCCCGTGGCCTTGGCCTGACACCGCCCATACGCATTATCCGACGAATCGACACACAAATGCCTTCAATGTCCTCTATTGCGATGGGCACGTCATGTCTTTGGGAGAAAACGATTTGGGGGTAAGCATGTTTCTCGCAAGAGGTGATGTCCCGACCTTTCCGTGAGCAGGCAAATCCGGCTATTTGCAATTCATCGTTTGCCTGGCCGCGGATGAGATGTTAACGACGGAGACGGACTTTGGCCATCACGTATAACCCCATGGAACTGATGATCTGCTGCGCCGCCCGCATGCTCGAAAACGGCCGCACCGTCGCCGTCGGCACCGGAGCGCCCTGCGCGGCAGCAATGCTGGCCCAGCGCACGAGCGCGCCGGATCTGGTCGTCTTCTTCGAGGCCGGCGGCGTTGGGCCGCAGCTGCCGACGATGCCAATCTCCGTCGGCGATTCGCGCACCTTCTACCGTGCGGCGATGGCCACCAGCATGGCCGACGTCATGGAGACCTGCCAACGCGGCATGATGGATTACACCTTCCTCGGCGGCGCGCAGATCGACGCCTTCGGGAATCTTAACTCCACCATGATTGGCAAGGATTACCGGAAGCCCAAGGTGCGTCTGCCCGGCAGCGGCGGCGCCAACGATCTCGCGTCGTTGTGCTGGCGGATTTTGGTCGTCACCAATCACGACAAACGCCGCTTCGTCGAGAACCTCGATTTCCTGACGACGCCTGGCTACCTCAGCGGGCCGGGCGCTCGTGAGGCCGCTGGATTGCCGCCCAGGACGGGACCGTTTCGCGTCATCACTGACCTGGCAATCATGGGCTATCACGAGGGAACCAAACGCATGGAGGTTCTGAGCCTGCACCCCGGTATCACGTTGGAGCAAGTGCAGGCGAACACCGGTTTCGCGCTTGCAGCCGATGCCTCGCTCACGACGACACCGGCGCCGAGTGAAAGTGAATTGCGCATTCTACGTGATGAAGTCGATCCCTTGCGCTACATCATTGGCCGCGCGTGACCCGATTCGCGATTGCGTGGCGCCATGCGTTCGCTAAACAGGCACGGCGATATGGACACGTTGTGTAAACTAGCGTATAAGGGAGTGAGGCTTACCAACTTTCGATGGAGTGAACCGTCATGAAGTTTTTGCTTGGCGGGATCGCCGTGATCGTCCTCGGCGTCGGAGTCATGTTCTTGATCATGAATAACGGTGCCGCGAAGACCAATCCGTTTCCAGATTTCAATGTCATGCCGCCTCTACCCGAAAACGAAACCGTTGCCGCCGGAGGAAAAGACAAGTCATCAGGGTTCGGCTCCGATCGCGTCAATCAAGGTCAAGAAGCCAAGCCAGTCCCTTTTGACGGCAAACGCGCCATGCGGTATCTGCAATCCATCTGCGACCTCGGCCCGCGCATCAGCGGTTCCGCAGCCATGCGCAAACAGCAACAGCTCATCAAGAAGCACTTTGAAGAGTTCGGCGCCAAGATCACCTACCAAGCCTTCGAGGCCGAGCAGAATAGCGTGCGCGGCAAGGTCGAGATGACCAACATCATCGTCTCATTCCAGCCCGAAAAAAAACGCCGCGTCATCATCTGCTCGCACTACGACACGCGGCCGATCGCCGATCAGGAGCCCGACCCGCGCGACTGGAAGAAGCCGTTCGTCAGCGCCAACGACGGCGGTTCGGGCGTCGCGCTCATGATGGAGATGGGCAATCACATGAAGGGTCTGAAGACAAACGTCGGCGTCGATTTCGTCATCTTCGACGGCGAGGAATACATCTTTCGTCCCGATGGCGCCAATCGCGATCGCTACTTCATCGGCTCCGAACATTTCGCCCAGACCTGGCGCCAAACCAAGGACCGCGTCGATTATTCCGCCGCCATCTTGCTCGACATGATCGCCGGGAACAAGCTGCGGCTTCCGGTCGAGATCAACTCGCATCGCCGTTATCCCAAGCTGTGCGAGGAAGTCTGGGGCGTCGCCCGTGAACTGAATGCGAAGGCATTCAAATGGGAACGCGGCCATGAAGTGCAGGACGATCACATCGAACTGCAAAAAGTCGGCATCCCCGCGATCGACATCATCGACTTCGATTACGATCATTGGCACAGACTGTCAGACACCCCCGCGAATTGCTCGGCCGCGAGCTTCGAGCAAGTCGCCGGCGTGCTGAGCGTGTGGTTGCAGCGAACGAAGTAGGCGAGTGGCAACTTAGACATCCGTTCGCGTTGACGCACGCTTGTGATTTCGCGAATGGAGAACCTATCGTGGATCCCCTCGGCACCACCCTTGGCATCGGCATCGCCATCGGATTGGCCGTCGCCTCCGGATATTTCATCCGGCAGCAGCGGCAAACGATGGCTCGACTCCTGGCGATCGATGCCAAAATTACGCTTGAGCAACGGCGCTTTCTCGTCACGCAATGCAGACGTAGATTTTTCGGCGCCGTATTGCTGATGGTCCTTGCGTGCATGCTATTCGGCTCGGTCTTTCTCGATTACGATCCCCTGCGCATGTCGCCAGAGAACGTTCCGCAAGTCGATGACGAGGCCGCGAAGCAATCGGTGCGATTCCTTTCGCTCTATCTGGCGACGATGCTGCTGACCCTGATGGCGATTTTCACGCTCGCGGCGCTCGATTTTTGGGCCGTCGCGCGTTATGGCGTGCGGCAGCAGAAGCAACTTGCGCTGGAACATCAGGAGCTTCTCGCGGCGGAGCTCGCAGCGCACAAACAACGGCAATCTTCATGAATCATCAACGAGCCGCGACCGCGAAGGAGCGGCGGCCTTGCCCTTTTCGGGGTGTGGCGCTCCCTTTCTGTCGCGGTTCGTCGAAAAATCAGCGCCAGAATTATTTCGACTTTCTCACCAAACAGCCTGTTGACGACAGCACATCGGCTTGGGAGAATGAGCGACGAAGCGCTCGGCCATCCCCCCCCAATGCCGGGCACAACGCCAAGGAACCCAGGCATGCGGACGTCGCCCATCCATCGCGTCTGCGCAAGACTACGCAACCATACCATCGAGAAAGATCACACCATGAGATCATCCCTCTCCCGCTTGGTTCTGTTCGCTGTTTCGGTCGTGTGGTTCATGGGCTCCGCGCCAGCGCAGGCTCAGTTGACGCCGGACCAGATGGCGGACATGCTGCTGAATAGCGCCCGCAAGGCGCACAATGAGAAGAACTACACGTTCGCGCAGGCGAAGTTTCGCGAATTTCTGACGAAGTTCGGCGGGCACAAGGACGCGCCGGGCGCGCGCTTTGGCCTCGCGTTGACCTTGATCGACGGGCCAGAAAAGAAATTTGACGAAGCGCGCGAGATCATGCAGAGCCTGGCGGCCACGAAGGAATTCCCGGAGCGAGGCCTGGCGACTTTCTACGCGGGCATTGCCAATCGCGGCGCCGGGTTGCAGGAACTCGCTCTCGCGGAGACGCAGCCCGCCGAGGCCGCCAAGCGTCGTGCCGCTGCCGAGGCTCGCTTCAACGATGCGATTCCGCTCTATACCAGCGCGGTCACGTCGCTGTTCGCGAAAGTTGAGAATCCGCTCAAAGACGGCAAGCTGACCGTCGAGGCCGAGTGGGTCGCGCGGGCACGCTGCGATCTCGCCGAGATGCAGCTACGCGTCGGCAAGCTCAAGGAGGCGCAGGGGAACTCGCTGCCCTTCGTTGCCGATGAAATCTGGTCGAAGAGCCAATATCGCAACCTCGGGCGTTATTATCACGGCTATGCCAGCGTGCTTTTGAAGGACTTCGTTTCGGGGCAAAAGACGCTGTCGCTGTTGGCGCCGTTCAACGACGAGGGCTTCGGCACCCACGCACGCTATCTTCTGGCGCGCACGCATCATCTTGCCGACGAACGCGCCGAGGCGACGACGCACTACGAAGGCGCAATCGCTGATCACGCGAAAGCCAGGGCCGAGGCGATCCAGCTTCTGAAACAACCGCAGAAATTCAATAACGACCCGGAGACGCGCACTCGGCTTGAGGCGCTAGCGAAGAATGCGCCGCCCGATCATGTGGCCCGCGCGACCTTTTACGTCGGCGTTCTGCATTACGAAGGGGGCAAGTTCCCGGATGCGAAGGCAAGGTTCGCCGATTTCGTCAAGCTGTATCCGCAATCCGGACTGCGCAACGAGGCGGAGGTACGCTTCGGCTATTGTCAGGTGCAGTTGAAGGAATTCCCCGATGCGATCAAGACGCTGACGCCGCTCGTGGACAAGGAAGCTCGCCTCGCCGATCAAGTGCTGTTCTGGCTGGCCAAGGCGCAGGTCGGCACGGCGCCGGAGGCGGCCGTCAATCCGCAGGGGCATCAGCAGGCGGTCGTGGCCGCGATCAACACCTTCCGCGCCGCCGCCGAACGCGCTCAGAAGCTTGGCGATCAGGATACTGAAGCGAAGACGCGCCGCGGCGAAATCCTTCTGGAGATGGCGGATCAGATGCAGCGCATCTGGCAGAACAAGGAAGCGGCCGTCGTCTACAATCAGCTGTTGAGTGACAAGATCTTGACGGAACGCGACGAGGAAATTATGCAGCGCTGGACGAACGCCCTGCACCTTTCCGGCGCGTACGACGAATCGGACAAGGCGTGCCTCGCGTTTCAGCAGCGCTTTCCGCAGAGCACGCTGACGCCGGCGGTCATGTTCGCTTATGCGGAGAACAGCTACTTCCGCGTCGTCGCGCTCGACAAGAACCCCGACCAGACCGTACGCGTCAAGGAGATGCCGCGGGTGGTCGAGGAGACGGTGAAACGCTTCCGCGCGGTAATTGACAAATACCCGGAATTTCCCAAGATCAACGTCGCCCGCTACAGTCTCGGCTTGACCTATCATCGCACCGGCGACCTGCCAAACGCCATGAAGGCGCTGAGCGAAATCCCCGCCGCCGAGCGTATCGGCGACCTGGGCATGACGCCGTACCTGATCGCCGATTGTTTGTTGCGTCAAGTTCCCAACACCGTGCCGGATGACGCACTTGCCGCGGGCAAGATGGAGGAACAGCTCAAAGGCGCGGCCGAGGCGTTGGAGGTGTTCATCGGCGGACAACCGCGCGACTTCAACACGCCCGACGCAATCTTGAAACTGGGCCTGACGCAGCAGCGCCTGGCTGCTCTCATCGCGCAGCCGCAAGAGCGCATCAAGAAATACAACGAGGCCCGCGCTACCTACGAACGCTTGATGCGGAAGGAGTTCTCCAAGGAATTTCCGGATCACACGATCCAGCCGGCCCACGCGATTCTCGAACGGGCCAAGTGCATCACCCTCTCCGGCGACATGAACACCGGCGTCAACGAACTGCGCAAGTTCACGACCGATCCGTTGAGGCAGATGCCCGTCGCGCCGCAAGCGATTCTTCAACTTGCAACTTACCTGCGTGCTCAAAATAAACCTGCCGAAGCGGTCGATGTCATCGCCAAAAATCGCGAGTTCCTGGAAGGAATGCTCGCCAAGGACAAGGAAAAAGGCCCGTCGATGATCGCGCTTTTGCGCTATCATCAAGGCGTCGCCTTGCGCGAGCTGGGCAAGCTGCCGGAGGCGCGCGATATGTTCGAGACCGTGGTCAAAATGGGGGTTCAACGCGTCGAGGCTACCGAGGCGGCCTTACGCGTCGGTCAGTGTCTCAAAGACGAGGGCCAGCTACGGCTGGAAACCGCGCGCAAGCTCCGGCCCAACGCCAAGAAGCCGGAAGAGATAGCCAGCGTGCAGAAGATCACCGATGAAGGCTACAAGTTTATCCGCGACGCGGTGACGTATCTCGAAACACAATCCGATCAGATCAAGGCCAACCCCGCTCTGCAAGAGCCGCGCGGCCGCATGCTCTACGACGCTGCGTGGGGCGCCCGCCTGCTAGCGGAGCCGGAGGTCGAAGCGGCGCGGGCGGCCATCATGCAGGAAAATCTGAAAAAGCTGAACATTTCCTCGTCGAAGTTCGCGCTGCCGGAGATTCCGCTCGACAAGGTCCCGCTGCAACCATCAGAGAAGCGGGCCCGCGGCCTGTACAAGATGATGATCGACCAGGTCGGTGACGTCGCGCTCGCCACGGAAGCGCGTTTCGAATTGGCGGAATTGTTGTCGCAGCGCAACGAACATGATCCTGCGATCCAACTCTTGACCGACGTGCTCGACAAGGAGCCCGCCGTCGATCTGACCGAAAAGGTGCGTTTGCGTCTGGGCGGCATCTACGCGGCCAAGGGGAATATCAAAGGCGCCCTGCAGCAGTTCAACGCGGTCGCGTCCAATCCGAAGAGTCAGATGCTCGGTTGGGCCAACTATCGCGCGGCCGAGGTCTTCATCCAGGATCAGCAGTACGCCGATGCGATCAAACGCTTGACGATGTTCCGCGATTCGCCTCAGTGGAACAACGTCCCCGGCCTGAGCGATCGCGCCCTCTTACGGCTCGGCTACACCTACTCGGTAGTCAAGAGCTGGGACGAGAGCCGCGTCGCCTACGAACGTCTGGTCAACATCTTCCCCAACAGCGCCTGGCACGACGAAGCACGCTACGGCATCGGCTGGGCGCTGCAACAGCAGAAACAGTTCGACCCGGCCGCCAACGCGTACAACATCGTCGTCTCCCGCACCGCGACCGATTTGGCCGCGAAGGCGCAGTTGCAAATTGGTATGTGCCGGATGGAGCAGAAACGTTATCTTGATGCCGCCAATGCGTTCCTGGTGATCCCGACGACGTACGACTACCCGGAGTTGCGTGCGGCCGCCCTGTTCGAAGCGGGCCGGGCGTATCTCGAGCTGAATCAGCGCGAGCAAGCGAACCGGCAGTTTGAGCGCATCCTTCGCGAGTTCCCGGGCACGCCGTGGGCGGACGCGGCGAAGGAAAAGCTGGGACAAAACAAGTGAGTCATGTATTCGTTTAGCGTTCGCTGGATGCCTGCGAGCGCTAAACGATTACACCTATATGGAGTATTTTTGATGCAACGCAATTCCCGCCTCGTCCTCGTGTTGATCGCTCTCACCGTTGCGTTCGCCTGGTCATGGATGGCGACGTCGAGTCGTGCTTACGTAGAGGCGCCGATGAGCCTCGGTGCGATCGTGCAACAATCGACGAACATCGTCCTCATGCGCGTCGAATCGTCTGATAAGGACAAGAACTTCATCATTTACCGCAAAGTCCGCGACATCAAGGGCAAGCACCCGAGCGATGTCATCAAGCATAACATCGGCCGCGGCGGCTTGCGGCCCAATGAGTGGAAGCCGCAGATGGATTGGGCCGAGCCGGGCAAGACGGCCGTCTTCTTCTATCAAGGCGGCGCCAGCGAGACGTGCATCGGCACCTGGTGGTATCAAGCCTACGCCGGCGGCGAGTGGTGGAATCACAGCCACGCCGAGCCGTTCCTCTTGCGCAGTTTCGCGGGCAATCCGGACAAGCTCGCCGGCATCGTCGATCAGATGTTGCAAGGCCAGGAAGTTGCCGCCCCGTGCATGATCGACGGCAACAAGGAAGACCTGCACAATCGCCGGGCCAAGATTCAGCGGCTCAAAGTCAGCCTCAAGATCCAGGATTACAATCAGAAGCGTGATTTCCTCGGCTGGGGCGGTGAGGACTTCCGCCGACTGCTGGGCATGAAGGGTTTCACGCACATCTCGCCGGTGGGCCGCGTCGATCCCGAAGCCCAGGCGATCAGCGTCGTCGATTTCGACGGCGACGGCAAGCTGGATCTCTGCCTGGTGGGCGGCCACAAGGTGTTGCTGCTGCAAAACAACGCCGACTCGATGAGCGAGACGCTGCTGGCGGGCATCTCCGGCGCACGCTCGGCCATCTGGGCCGATCACAACGGCGACGGCAAACCCGATCTCATGCTGGCGACGCCGTCGGGCCTGCGCCTGTTCACGAATCTCGGCGCGACGATGCGCGACGATAGTCACCTTCTGCCGCCCATGCCCCCTGGCGCTCCGACCGCCGCCGCCTGGCTCGACTTCGACGGCGACGGCAGGCCCGATCTCCTGGTCGCGCATGGCTATCACGGCCTGCGGCTCTATCGCAACGTCGGTTTGAAACCGCCGCCGGCCCCCCAAGGCCACAAGATGACCAAATGGCACCACCTCGGCCCGCTCGAAAACAAGGGCAACTTCACGTTCACTACGTCTTTTGATTTCGAGAAAAAAATTGACCTCAAGACCGAATACGACGGCAAGAACAAGGTCAAAATCCGCTGGCAGGAAAAGGAGTTCGCGGACGGCGCCGTCGTTGACCTCATGCCGCATTCCTCCATCAAGACCTGGGCCGGCTGCCTGCTCTATCGCGAAATCGAGGTCGACAGGGACACCGAAGTCCAGGCTAGCTTCGGCAGCGACGACACCCTCGTCGTGCGCCTCAATGGCGAACGGGTCGTCAGCGAGCCGAACACGCGTGCCTGCGCCCCCGATCAAAACCTCGTCTCGCTCAAGCTCAGGGCAGGCAAGAATCAGTTGATGCTAAAGGTCGGCCAGGGCGACGGCGATTGGGCGTTTTATTTCAAGCTCGCGCCGCCGCAAGCTCCCCTTCCGACCGGCCAGGCCTTTGAGGACATCTCCGCCAAGGTCGGTCTGGGCGCGAACGGCATCGGCGCCAACCTGAAAGGGGACTCGCTGACGATCGCCGACGTCAACGGCGACGGTCGGCCCGATTTCCTCTACGGCGCCGGTACGGGGATTCTCGTACTGTCGCACAAGAACGAGCCGCTCTTCGTCGAGGCCAAGGACTCCGGCATCTCCTTCACGCCCGGTAAGATCAACCCCATCTTCGGCAACTTCGACAAAGGCGCTTACCCCGACCTGCTCGTACCGCAGAAGACGGGTTTGAAGCTGTTCAAGAACGACGGCACAGGCAAGTTCACCGACGTGACCGCGAAAACCGGTCTCGACCATCTGGCGTACTGGGCGACGAGCGCCGCGCTCGGAGACGTCGATAACGACGGCCAACTCGACATCGTCGTCGGCTGCATCAAAGGCCCCAATCGTTACTTCCGCAACAAGGGAGATGGCACGTTCGAGGATCAAAGCGAAGCGGTCGGCCTGACGCAGAGGATCTTCAACACGCAGGCCGTCAGCCTCGTCGATCTGAAGAATCGCGGCGTGCTCGACATGATCTTCAACAACGAAGGCCAGGATTCGGTCGTGCTGCTCGCCAATCCCGACGTCTCAGGCAAACGCGTGCCGTTGACGCTGACGGTCGGCGGCAAGGAGGGCATCACCGGCTGCCGGGTCGAGCTTTTCGACAAGGACAACAAGCTGGTCGGCACGCGCCACATCTGCGGCGGCTCCGGCCGCGGCGGCCAGCAAACGCCGCTGGCCCGCTTCACGGTCGAACCGGGCCAATATCGCGCCAGCGTGCGATTGTCGAGCGGCCAGGTGCTGACGAAGAACATCACGCTCGGCGCCGACGCCATGCGCAGCCGCATCGAGGAGGAGGCGAAGGCGGCGGGGACGGAGTGATACTTCAACGCGGAAGGCGTTGGATCGAAAAGCCCAGGGTCGCATAGCGCACCCTGGGAATGAAGCCTCATGCCGAAGGCGTTGCATTAACTACAGGAGTTTTTTGATTCTATCCTTGCAAGGTCGAACGGTTAGATTCGATTACCTCCCCTGTGTGCGCTGCGCGACCCTGTGCTTTGAAATGCAACGCCCCTGGCGTTGAATTCAATCATTCAATCCAGCAACGGACCTTTACATGAGCAAACGAGTATTACTCCCCTTGTTGTTCATTTTTCTCGCCACGCACCTCGTTGTAGCGCAATCGCCCGAGCCGTGGGCTACCTACCGCGGCAACGCACATCGATCCGCGTGCACCGATGGCCAGGCCGGCCCCGCGACACCCAAGGTACTCTGGGCGCTCAAGTCGAAGGACCACTTCATCGCCTCGCCGCTGCCGCTCGGCAATCGGCTCTACGTCTCCGGCCTGGGCGCGTTCAACCTGGGCAACTTCGCGTGCCTCTCGACCGAACCCAATGCCAAGACGCGCATGCTGTGGCTGAAATCGACGCCTTACCTGAAGCTGCCGACCGTCTCAAGCCCCGGCGTCTTCAAGAATTATCTCTTCTTCGGCGACGGCATGCACCAGACCAACGGCGCACTGCTCTACTGCATGGACGCAACCGAAGGCGCTCCCGTCTGGCGGCATTCGGTCCCCGGCGATCTCGTTCATCTTGAAGGCTCGCCGACGATTGTCGATGGCAAGGCCTACATCGGCGGCGGCGCGGCGGGCGTTCTGTGCATCGAGATCGACAAGGCGACACTCGACGGCAAGACACACGATTTGCCGACATTGCAAAAGATCATGGCGGCATCGTGGCTCGACCTGCAAGCGAAGTACGACAAGATCAAGAAGACCGACCCGTTCGCGATCCCGCCGAACGAGGACAATTTGCCCAAGGCAGACCCGAAACGGCTCTGGCAGGAAGGCAAGGAGAAATGGCACGTCGACGCCCCGGTCGCGGTCGTCGGCGACAAGGTGCTGGTCTGCTCCGCGTATCTCGAAAAGGAAAGCGTCGGCGATCGCGCCCTCTTCTGCCTTGACGCCAAAACCGGCAAGACGCTCTGGCGCGCGCCGCTCAAGATGAATCCCTGGGGCGGTCCGTCCGTCATCGGCGATACGGTGATCGTCTCCGGCGGAACCATCAGCATGGACATCAATCTCTTCAAAGGCGCCAAGGGCTTCATTGCTGCCTTCGATCTGGCCAAGGGCGACTTGAAGTGGACCAAGGACGTCACGGGCGGCGTTGTCTCCTGTGCGGCCCTCTCCGGCAACGCTGCGGTCATCACGGCCACCGACGGCAAGGTCCGCGCTTTCGATGTTGCGACTGGCGATCGGCAATGGATCTATGACGCCAAGATGCCGCTCTTCGCTCCGGTGGCGATCGCGAAAGACGTGGTCTACGCGGGAGATTTGAAAGGCGTTATTCATGCAATCGACTTGAAAACCGGCGCCGAATCGTGGAAACTCGATCTAGGCGCCCACAAGGACGTGCAGACCCCCGGCATGATCTACGGGGGGCCGGTGGTCCAGGGCGGTCGACTCTATGTCGCGACCTGCAACTTGCAAGGGCCGAATGCGCAGAAGGAAACCGCTGTGGTGTGTATCGGCGATAAATGATCTCACGCAAAGGCGCACAGAAAGACAAGGACTTCTGGCATTGCTCTGCGCCTTTGCGTGAGTCGAATCTAATTTGACAAATTGGGAGAATGGCATGAAACGTGTTTCCATCATCCTCGCGATCGGCGTCCTTGGCGTTTTCGGCGTGGCGCTTCCGTCGCAGGAGAAAAAGCTCGGCATCGTCGTGGACAAGGACGCCAAGACTGTCACCATTGACGTCAAGATGGCGCCGCGCGTTGTTCTCAAGGAAAAAAAGGAACCGTATCCGCTCGAAGTGATCGCGTGCTGGCCGTTCCCCAAGGGCAAGAAAGCGCATGAGACGATCGTCACCATTGACGAATCGATCAAGCCGAGCGATATCGCCAAGGCGCTCGATTCGCTCGGGCTGAAAGCGGGCAAGCCCGTCAAAGGGGAAGGCGAACCGCAAGGTCCCGCAGTCAATATCTATTTCGTCGTTCCCGATCCGACCGGACTCGATCGCAAGGTCACGTTCGACAAGGCCATGATCGATTCCAGGAACGGCAAGCCCTTCCCCAAGAACGTCGAGGGACGATTCACGGGGTCGATCCTGGTTCAGCCGGATCCGAACAAGAACGACAAGGTTTACGGCGCCGATTTCTCCGGCACGCTCATGTCGATCTTTCCCGTGACCGACGAGACGGTTTTCCAAACCTCTCTCAAGATCGAGCAGGAAGGGATCATGAAGCTCGAAGTGAATCCGAAGACGATGCCAAAGGAAGGAACGCCGGTGAAGCTAGTGATCGAGGTTAAGAAGTGAGTTGTGAGTCGTGAATACTGGACGGATAGAAAGGACCAAGCCATGAAAAAATACTTCGTTGCGATCGTGGGTGCGGCCATGCTCACGCAAACGACTGTCGCGCAGTCGCCCACTGAGAAGGCGGAAAAACGTCTGGCGGATTTGCTCGCGCCGGGAAGCGTCATGGCTCAAGCGGGGCCGGCAAGAAAAATGGTGGACTGGCCGGTCGCGCGCGCAGTCGAGCAGATCGATGTGGCGATCAAGCCGGCGCTCGGATTGCCGGCGCGGTTGGCGTTGTCCCCATTGAAGGAAGTAAAGCCTCGTTCGGCGCCGGAGGGGACGCCGCTCGTGTCCAATCGGGAAAATCCGAGCGTGCCGGAAGCCGTGCAGTTGCCGTCGAAGCCGCTTATCAAACTGCCGGCGCTGGATGTGCACACGCCGGCGCCGATCCCGATCCTGGCACAGCCGGTCAAGGATCGCGCGTCGCTGGGTGAGCCAGCATTCGAGGCGAGCCTCGACGCGGCCATGAAGCATTTCAACGCGATCCGCGACAAACCGGTGCCGTTCACGCCGCTCAACCTGCCCGATCCATTCGAACATTTGCGCTACGGCCAGTTGCGCAATCCGCCGGAAGAGAACGTGACGCCGCCGCTAATTCCGTACACGAGGCCGAAGTAGTCGGCGCATTCGTTTAGCGCTCGCATGACGCCGCGAGAGCGCTAAACGAATTCTCGGTTACTTGTTCTTGAACACGCTATGGCAGTCGATGCACGAGTTCTCCACGGCGGTCGCGGCTCTCAAAATCTCGTCGGCGTTCTTCTTGCTTGCGCCCTCGGCGAGCTTGATCGATTCATCCCTCATGACGATGGAAAACTCGCGCCATTTGGCCACGTCCTTCTTCGGCGTGAGTTCGTGCGTGATCGAGCCCACGGCAGCGAGTCGATAGGCCAGTAGCGGCAGTTCCTTCGACACCTTCGCCATGTTCTCGTCGTTCAGCTTCTTGCCCGCCAACGAACTCAACAGTGCTTCGATGCCGTTGAGGTTCTTGAGCTTCACTTGATAGTGCAAATCGGGATGGATACCTTCGCCGCCTTTTTTCTGCGAGAGAAACATCTTCATCATCGGCTCGGTCGCTTGCAGATATGCGGTGAAGTCTTTGATCTCGGCGGGTGCTTTGGGCGCTGTCGCGATATTCTTGCCAAATGCTGCCAATTTTTTCAGATCGCTTTTGCGCGCAGACTGCGCCGCTTGTAGAGAGGCCCCTCGCAATGAAGAGGCGGCATCGCCCGCGGCGTTCTTCGAGCTGAGCGTGTACGCGGCCAAGATCGCGGCTTCAACCTCGGTCTTTTCGTGAGCGTTCTTGTCGCCAGATGTCGCGATCTCCTCGATGAACTTGATGGAGCGCGCCGTGAGTTCCTTGTAGGCGTCATCAGGCAGGTATGGCTTCCACGCGGACGATTTGCCGCCCCCCTGAACGCCTGACGCGAGCAGCGTGACGCTTGCCAATCCGATCACCAAAAAAAGGAAACGCTTCATGGGGCCTCCGCGAAATTCAGAAGAGAGTGATGGTTGAGCGTCATCATAAGATTCCGTCGCCCGGTTGCAAGCAGTTTCTCAAAACGCGCTTTTGGCTCTTGCTTCACGCTGATTTTCGGATAGTTTCAGAGCATCTTGTGACATGACTGGTTCCTCTACGGACAATTCCCATGCAAACTCGGCATTCCGTTCTCTTCCTCGGTCTCGTGATCTGTGTGGCGTTGACCGGCTGCAGCCGCGGCACAAGCTCCGATATCGAACTTGGTAACGGCTACAAGCTGATCGCCACCAAGACCGACGACGGCAATGCCACCAAATGCCGCGAACACGCCGAGGATTTGCTGCTCAAACGCCCGAAGGTGGCCTGTCTCGTCGGGCTGTGGGAGTACAATCCCCCTGCCCTGCTGGGCGCCGTCAAGAACTCGAAGAAGAATGTTCCCATTGTTGCTTTCGATGAAAACAAGCAAACCCTCGAAGGCATCAAGGATGGCAGCATCGAGGGAACCGTTGTCCAGGATCCGGAACAGTTCGGCTATCAATCGATCAAGATCCTGGCTTCCCTGATCGAAAAGGGCAATGACGACGTTCTGAAGACTATTCCCAACATCGGCAAGAACAACTCGATCTTCGTTGACCACAAGGTCGTCACCAAGGACGGTGTCGACAAGTTCAAAACCGACGTAGACAAGATCCTGAATGAGAAGATCGACATGGGCGACCAGTCGGGCAAGCCGAAGGTGGCCTTTGTCTCCAACAACGCCTTCGAATTCTGGACTTTCGCCGAGAAGGGAGCCCAGAAAGCCGCCAAGGAGTTCGGCGTGCAACTGATCTTCAAGAAGCCGAAGGACAGTTCGCCCGCCACGCAGCGTAACGATATTTCGGATCTCATCACGAGCGGCTGCAAGGGCATCGCTGTCAGCCCGAATGAGCCCAGGAATTCGCAGGACTTCTTCAAGACGGAAGTTGCGACCAAGGTCAAACTCGTGATGGTCGATAACGATCTGCCGGACCCGAGCGCGCGCATCTGCTACATCGGCACGCACAACTACCGCGCCGGTCGCGCTGCCGGAGAGCTGGTCAAGAAAGCCATTCCCAAGGGAGGCGAAGTCGCGATCTTCGTCGGCCAGATGGGCGCCACCAACGCCATCGAACGCCGGCAAGGGGTGCTGGACGTGCTGGCGGGCAAGGACCTGAAGGAGATGGGCGACGTGACGGCCAACAAATGAACCAATTAGCCCGCCATTCATGGCGGGACTGCGCGTACCCGCCATAAACGGCGGGCTATTTTCATGGCCCCTCTTCTTGTCGCGACCGGCATCTTCAAGGCGTTTCCCGGCGTGCAGGCGCTTGCCGACGTAGACTTGGAAATCCAGCCGGGCGAACTGCTGGCCGTCGTCGGCGAAAATGGCGCTGGCAAATCGACGTTGATGAAGATCCTTGCCGGTGTCTACCGGGCAGACGCTGGACACATCGACTTCGACGGCCGACCGGTCGCGATTCACAGCGTCAAGGACGCGGAACATCTCGGCATCGTCCTCATTCATCAGGAACTCAACCTCGCGACGCACCTCGACGTAGCCGGCAACATTTTCCTGGGCCGTGAACCGACCTGGGGCGGCTACCTTGGCCTGATCGATCGTCGGCGCATTCACGCCGACGCCGAGCGCATCACGCGCCGGCTCGGGCTGCTCGTATCGACGCGCACGCTGGTGCGTGACCTGTCGATCGGCCAGCAGCAGCTCGTCGAAATTGCACGGGCGTTGTCACTCAAGTCGCGTCTGCTCGTTCTTGACGAGCCGACGTCAAGCCTCACCGAAAGCGAGACCGATCTGCTCTTCACCGTGCTCAACGAGCTCAAAGCCGACGGCATCAGCATCTTGTACATCTCGCATCGGCTCAAGGAGGTTGAGGCCCTCGCCGATCGCGTCGTCGTCCTGCGCGACGGCAAGAACGCGGGTGAATTGCAGCGCGGCGCGATTCGCCATCAGGCCATCGTGCAACTGATGGTCGGGCGGGAACTGAAGCAATTCTTCCAGCGGCATCGCGGCACGGAGGCGTCGCGCCCCGAGGTCGTCCGCGTGCAAGGCGTGCGCTGGTCGGCGGCGCAAGCGGGGATCAGCTTCAGCATCCGTTCCGGCGAGATCGTCGGCATGGCCGGGCTTATGGGCGCCGGCCGCACGGAATTGGCCGAGACGTTGTTCGGCGTGCGCGCCTTACACGCGGGGACGATTGCTATCGACGGCAAGCCGATCCGCATTCGCAAACCGGCCGACGCGATTCGCGCCGGCATCTTTTTGATTCCCGAAGATCGCCGGCTCGACGGTCTGATCCTGGAGGACAACGTGAAGCACAACGTCAGCGTCGCAGTGCTGCCCGGCTTGAGCCGATTCGGTTTTCTGCAGTTTGGTCGCGAGGCTCAGCTCGCTCAGGCGATGTGCGAACGTTTCAAGGTGCGCACGCCCAGCACAACGCAGATCGTCGGCAATCTCTCCGGCGGCAATCAACAAAAAGTCGTTCTTGCGAAGTGGCTTAGCCAAACGCCGCGGCTCTTGATTCTTGATGAGCCGACGCGCGGCATC
>SXGT01593096.1_pt1 | contig 39306 bp, 28 predicted proteins | sample 3176221 | NCBI WGS metagenome assembly SXGT01 (sample SAMN11356862, study PRJNA531348) | freshwater metagenome | isolation source: freshwater sample F1-120 | place: China: Fuxian Lake, Yuxi | collected 2017-12-25 | reverse complement strand
GTCGGACGGCACGTTCGGCCCCGGCGGCGTCGGCACCACATCGCCAGAACGGCACAGCCATGCCACCACCAGGGCGAGCCCTGCAACCATCCCCAGCAACAAGCTGTTCCGACCGAGCACGGACATTCGTTTGCCTTACGCAGGCCGCGCTTCCCGCGGCCATGCAATCTTGGCCGGGGTGCCGTTCAGACGCGAGCGCCGTCCTGCCACTGGAGCAGGAAGCGCTGCCGCAGCGCCCGCGGTGCCAACCGTTCCGAAATCGTGCGCACCATGGCACGGGCCGAAGCGGGACGCGCGAACCAGGCCAGGGTGCGCAGGTGTACGGCGAGCGGCAGGTCCGTGTTGCTGAGCAGATCCTCGAGCACCGTGGCGGTCGAGTCGTCGTGCAGGCCGCGCGCCGCCCGCGCCAGCAGCCAATTGGCGCGCAACGCCGGCAACGCCAGGTCGTCGAGCATGGGTTCGAGGTCGGGGTCGTCGGCGCCAAGGCGCAGCAACCAGATGCGCCCCATGGCCTCGCCCATGCGATCGTTGCCGGCGCGGCCGAGTTGCACCGCCGTCTGGAACGTGGCGCGGGCCTCGTCGTCGCGGCGGCGCCAGAACAACCGTTCACCAAGGAACCCGGCGGCGCGCGCACCGTAGGTCGGCAGCGCCAGGCGTTCGGATTCGTCGATCGCGAAACGCAGGTCCTGCGCGGCTTCGTCGTCGCCGACGACGGCACGGATCTGGCCGCGGTAGAGATGGAAGCGCAGCCGGGCGCGCGGCAGGTGGCGGGTCGCGGGTTCGCGTTCGACTTCCTGCAGCGTGCGCAGCGCCTTGCCGTAGTGGTGCGCGAGCGCTTCGACGCGAGCCAGGTCGATGGCAAGGTGGCAACGCAGATCGCGGTCGGCGGCCGGCAACCGCTTCAGTGCGTTCACCAGGTGCTTGAGGCCGTCACTGGCCCGGCCGCGGTAGAGCAGGATGCGACCGTGCAGTCCGTGCGCCTGCGCTGCCAGTGCCGCCGCCCGCGGATCGTTGCGCTCGGCGAGGTCCACGTGCACCGACTCGAGCAATGCGATCGCCGACACCAGCCGACCGCTGTCGAGGTCGGCGGTCGCGAGCCCGAGCCGCGCCGCCGCCGAACTGTCGATGTCGTGCAGCTCGCGCGCCAGCGCTTCGGCGTCACGGAACGCCCGCACCGCCGCGTCCTGGTGGTCGTTGTTGGCGCGCGCCTGGCCGGTCAGCAGATACCAACGCAGCCGACGATGGTCGGTCGTTGCGCCGGCGGCCAACTGCGACAGGTGGACGCCGAGACGGCCGGCGAGGCGCAAGGCCGTGCGGCGTGAACCGGCGCGCACGCGTTCTTCGAGTCCGGCCAGCAGCGGATCGACGCAGCCTTCGTGGTCGAACGCTTGCGACAAGTGCATGCCGATCGCCAGCGGCGACCCACCGCGCGCCTGCAACAGGCTGGCGGCGGCACGGTGCAGTTCCTGCCGGCGGCCGGCCGGCATTTCGCTCAGCAGCAGCTTCTGGAAGTCGCGGTGGCGGAACGACACCTCGCCGCCCTGCGCGCGCACGATGCGGCCGCGGAACAACGACAACGTCTCCAGCACGGAAAGCTCCGAGGCGGCGCCCAGCGCGGCGAGGTCGGCGAGCGCGCAGCGTTCGCCGAGCACGGCCGCCGTCTCCAGCACGCGGCGCTGGGCTTCGGCGAGGCCGTGCACGCGCGTGCGGAAGCGGTCGAGCAGGCGCGGAGCGGGGCGCGCTTCCGCGTTCGCCGCCAGCGCGTGGTAGTCGCCGGGGCGGCCGTGCAGCTCGTCGGTCTGGGTCAGATGGTCGAGCGCTTCGAGCAGGTTGCCTGGCAGCCCGCTGAGCACCTGGTGGGCGCCGCGCAGGAACGTGTCCACGCCTTCGCCGTCGCGGAACAGTGCTTCGCCGAAGGCGAGGAACTCGGCTTCGTCGAGGCCACCGAGGTCGATCCGCAACGGCGTGGGCAGTTCGACGCGAACGCCGTCGGGGCCGGTCGCCAGCAGCAGCAGCAGGTGGTTGCGCACGCTCGCGGTCGCCAGCCGCTGCAGCACGAGCCGGCCGCTGGTGTCGAGTTCCTCGGCGTGGTCGACGCGCACGACCAGGGGCTGCTCCTTGCGCGGCAACTTCAGCAGCGCCGTGGCCATGCGCTCGGCGCGCACTTCCGGCGGTTCGGTGCTGTGCCCGAAAGCGACCGCGGCCAGCGCTTCGGCTTCGGTGTCGTGCAGGCCGAGCAGCGTGCGCGCGGCGTTCTGCGCCCGCTGCAAGGCGTTGGGCGATTGGCGGTCGTCGCCGCGCAACAGCCAGTCGAGCAGCGCGCCGGCGAACGGTTCGCCGTGGCCGAGGTCGCTGTCGGCTTCGCCGCCGAGGTACTGCGGGGGTTTGGGCTGGTCGAGCCAGCGCTGCACTACTTCGTCGAACAGCCGGCGACGGCCGATGCCTTCGGGGCCGGTCGCCAGCACCACGCGGCCCTTGCCGCTGCGGGCCTGCACCAACGCGCGGTCGAGGGCGGCCACTTCGTCGTCGCGGCCGAAGAACGGCGTCTCCGCCGGGCGGCGCATGCGCAGCAGGCGGCGGCTCGAGGCCAGCACCGGCTGCTTCTGTTCGTGCCGGCGCCAGTACTCGCTGCGTTCGCCTTGTTCGAGAATGCGCGCGAGGTCAGCGGCGTCGCGCGGGCGGTCGTCGGGCGCCTTCTGCAGCAGGTCGAGCAGCACCTGTTCGAGGAACGGCGACACGCGCGGGCGATGGTGCGACGGTCGCGGCGGCTTCTGCCGCAGGTGCGCGTCGAGCATGTCGTCGGCGGTGCGCGCGGCGCCGAACGGGTGCAGGCCGGTGGTGACTTCGAACAGGACCACGCCGAGCGCGTAGAGGTCGCTGCGCGGGCTCGCCGCTTCGCCGCGCAGGGTTTCGGGCGCGGCATACGCGAGGCTGCCGTGCAGGCCGAGGCCGCCGGAGCTGCGCCCGCTGCCACTTCCCGAGCCGCTGCCCGAACCACTGCCGCCGGCACCGAACGGCCGCGCCAGGCCCAGATCCACGATCTTCAGTTCGCTGTCCGGCGTCAGGATCAGGTTCTCCGGCTTGATGTCGCGGTGCACCAGGCCGCGCTTGTGCAGCGCCGAGAGACCCTTGCACGCATCGGCGCCGATGCGGCGGGTCAAGTCCTCGACCGGGCCACCCGAGCGCAGGACGAACTCGCGCAACGTGGTGCCCTTCACGAACTGCATGACCAGGAACGTCGACGGCACGCCGAGGTGCTCGGTGGTCTCGAAGCCGTAGATCGCGGCGACGTTGGGATGGCGCAGTTGCTGGCCGAGTTCGCCCTCGGCGAACAGCCGGGCCTGGGCCCGCTCGTCGTCGGCCAGTTCGCGGCGCAGGAACTTGATCGCGACCTCGGCGCCCGCCGGCAGGTCCTTGTAGGGCACGACGAGGCGGGCGCGGTAGACGGTGCCGGAGGAGCCGCGGCCGATTTCCTGCAGCAGCTCGAACCGACCGGCCACGGCGGAGCGATCGACCCCGGGATCGAGGTCGCTGCCACGCGGGCGGCCTGGATCGGAGGTCTCGGATTGCACCGCGAACCTTGTAGCGGCGCGCGCGCCGTCGTCCACAGGGCAGGTGGCGGGAAGGGTTCCGACGTTGCATGGCGCCGTTGGCTCTGCGACTCTTGGCAGCGCCGTCATGCCGATCCGCCTCCACAACTCGCTGACTCGTTCGCTGCAGGAACTGCAACCGCTCGTGCCCGGGCACGTCACGATGTACCACTGCGGGCCGACGGTCTACAGCTCGCCGCACATCGGCAACTTCCGCAGCTTCTTGTTCGCCGACGTGCTGCGGCGCTTCGTCGAGGACCAGGGCCTGCGCACGACGCAGGTGATGAACGTCACCGACGTCGGCCACCTGACGCTCGACGACGTCGAAGGCGGCGAGGACAAGATGGAGGCGGCGTCGCGCAAGACCGGCATGACGGCGTGGGACATCGCCAAGAAGTACGAAGCCGAGTTCCACGACTGCCAGCGCAAGTTGCACTTCCGCCTGCCGCACCACATGCCGCGCGCGACCGAGTTCGTGCCGCAGATGGGCCGCATCATCGACGACCTGCTGCAGAAGGGCGTCGCCTACCAGACCAACGGCAACGTCTACTTCGAGGTCGCGAAGTTCGCCGAGTACGGCAAGCTGTCCGGCAAGGTGCTCGACGAACTCGAGTCCGGCGCCCGCGTCGCGGTCAACGAAGAGAAGAAGGACCCGCGCGACTTCGCCTTGTGGAAGGTCGACCCGAAGCACCAGATGCAGTGGGACGCGCCGTTCCGCGGTGGCGTGCGCGGGTTCCCCGGCTGGCACATCGAGTGCTCGGCGATGTCGATGCACTACCTCGGACCGCAGATCGACATCCACACCGGTGGCGAGGACAACATGTTCCCGCACCACGAATGCGAGATCGCGCAGACCGAGGCGCACACGCACAAGCAGTTCGTGTCGATCTGGATGCATGCGCGGCACCTCCTGGTCGACGGCAAGAAGATGTCGAAGAGCGTCGGCAACTTCTTCACCGTCGAAGACGTGCTGGCGAAGGGCTACTCGGGCCTCGAATTGCGCTACACGCTGATCCGCGTGCAGTACCGGCAGTCGCTCAACTTCACGTTGGCGGGTCTCGACGAAGCGCGCGCGGCGATCGGTCGCGTACAGCAGTGCCGGCAGAAGCTGGTGCGGGTGCGCGATGGGCTCGATCGCGCCGGCCCCGACGACATGGCGGCGGCGACGAGTTCGGCGAACGAACGCTTCACGGCGGTGCTGAGCGATGACCTGAACGTCAGCGAAGCGCTGGCGGTGGTGTTCGACTTCGTCGGCGCCTGCAACAAGGCCGCGGCGTCGGTGGTGGGGGCGAAGGCGGCGCTGGCAGCCTTCGCGCGGTTCGAGGACGTGCTCGGCTGCTTTGGTGGTGAGCCCAAGGCCGACGTGACGAGCGACGCGCCGGCGGAGCTGCTGGCGTTGCTGCCGTTGCGCAAGGCGGCGAAGCAGGCGAAGGACTTCGCGACGGCGGATCGCATCCGCGACCAGGTGGCGGCGGCCGGTTGGAAGATCGTCGACACGGCGAGTGGGGCTCGCCTGGAGAAGGCGTGAGCACGGCGGTCGGCAGCGGCCCATGGTTGCCGGCGGGACCGTGGCCGGTGGAGCCGGGCTACGTGCGCGGCAAACGCATTCGCGGCTGGCTGCTGCGGTGTGTGGCGCTGGCCGTCGCCATTGCCTACGCCCTCTACGCGCAGGGCGAGATCGCCGACCTCGCGCGCGAGCGCGCAATCCTCGCCAGGCCGGATGCGGTCGAAGTCGCTGCCGAGTTCGACGGGCGGGTCGAGAGCCGATGGGGGCTGTTCGCGAGCTATCGCGGCACGGTGCGCTTCGTCGCCCCGGGCGGCGTCGTGCAAGAGGGCAAGGTCGACTTCTCGACCTTGACCCAGATCGACACGCAGGCGCCGGTGACGGTGAAGTTCGCGCCAGCGTTGCCGGAGCAGTTCGTGCTCAGTTGGGCGGCCGACGCGATGGGATCACGCTGGGTCATGCTGGCGATCCTGGCCGGCTTCGGGCTGCTCGTGTTGCCGGGCCTGTTCTGGTGGATCGGTTCGCTGCTGTTCGGGCAAGTGGACCTGGCGCTCGCCGTGTCGGTCGACGGCGAACAGCACGTGCGGCGCCTGGTGCGCGTCGAGGAGCAGAAGCAGTACGGCAAGCTGATCGTGCGTCGCTACGTGGTGGAGGTGCCGACGGCGCGCGGGCCAAAGCAGCTGTTCGCTGCGTGGAAGCAGAAGGAAGGCACTGCGTGCCTCGTGCCACCGGACGGAGTGCTCGTGCTGTCGTCGCCGTCGGTGCCGAAGCGGGTGCTGGTGCTGCGGCATGACCTGTGGCCACTGCAGTTGCCGGACGAGGTGCGGCAGGCGGTGCTCCAGCGGTTGGCGACGCACGCGTCGGCGCGGTCCTGAATCGCGTCCGGGTCGTTCACGACCCGCGCGGCGGCCAAGCAGTGGATTCGGGCGCGGCGCCTCGGGTTGTTCCGATCCTGACCAAGGGACTAGCGATCTCCATCGCGATAGGATGCCCAGCCAGGCCTGGCAGCCGAGCGGGGCTCCCACGCCGCGCTCGCGGCTGCTCGCCGCGGACGTCGGGCTGACCGCCGAGGATTGCGATGATCAGGTCTGCAGTGCAAACGGCTCTGCTCGCGGCGAGCGGAGTCCTGCTGGCAAGCTGTTACTCACTCTCTGAGCTGCGGGTTCATGCGACCGTGCGGTCCGGCCCGGACTCGGTGGTCCTCGGGATCTGGATTCGTGCGCCCGGACCGGTCCTCAGTGATCCGCCGATCTGGCCGTTCGATGCGGCAGTCGCAATCCTCTTCTACCCCTTGGACGTCGCGGTCAGCACCTGGGTCGCGGTGAGCGCGCCCTTCGATCCGGACCTCGATGTCTCGTTCGGGCCGATCGGCGCCTTGAGTGGCATTGTGTTGCCGGGCGTGACGCTGATGCCGTACGTCTATCCGGCGTACCACGTGATGTTCCCGCCGCCGGATGTGCAACTCGACGCGGCATCGTTCCGGTCGTTGGTGGCTCGCATCGAGGCAGGGGATGGCCTTCGCGCGTACCGCGACATCGTGGGAAGTTTCCCGTGGGATGGGGGATCCGAGGCAATGCTCGCGATCGAGTTGATCGGGAGTCACCCGCAGGCAGCCCAGCAAGGCGCAACAGCCGGCGAACGCCTGCAACCCGGCGATCGCCGCTGAACGCCAGAGACGTTGGCCATCCATGGCTCCCGAGTTCCGCCCCGGCTTCCGGCTGTCTGCGATGGACGTAGTCGTCTTGGTGGTCGGCGCGTCGGGTGCGATCGCGGCGTGGCCAGTCGGCGTCGAGTTCTGCGTGCTCGGTGTCGCTGCGATCCTGCACTTCTTCCTGTTCTGCAATGTGTTTCGGGTTTCGCGACCACTGGAGCTTGCGTGGAGCGCCCTCTTCCTCGCCAGCGTCCTGGCGCAACGAACGCTGGCAATGCCGTGGCTGGTGGTGGCCGCGGTCGTGGCGGCCATGACGATTGCGGTGGTCTGGCTGGCGATGCGACAGCCCTCCTACCACGGCGTCCTGTGGCAGCGCATCAACCCCGGCTTGCCGGCCTGGTGGTCGCGCCAGCTTCGGTAAGGATGGTGGCCGGCCGGAGTCGATCACCCGGAGCCTGGCTATCCAGGATCCTGGGCAGCCGGCAGGGCACTTCGCAGCCCCTGCCTCGTAACATGCGGCCTCGCCATGAACCTGCGCCCGCTCGTCACCCTGTCCCTGTCCCTGTTCCTCGGCCTGTTCGCTTGCTGCGTCATGGAGACCAAGGCGCCGCTGGCATCGCCGGTTGTGCCCGCGGCAATCGAGAAGATGACGACCGCCAGGCCAGCCGACGAGATGAAGGTTCCGACCACGCCCCCGACTTCCGAAACGACCATGCCTGCCTACAACCCGCTGAGTTCGTTTGAAGCCGACGTGATCCTGCGCAAGGGCACCGAACGCGCCGGCACCGGTGAGTTCAACAAGCACCGCGAGGACGGCACCTATGTGTGCCGCCAGTGCAACGCCGCGCTCTACCAAGCGAAGGACAAGTGAGACTCCGGCTGCGGCTGGCCGAGCTTCGACGACGAGATCGTCGGCGCCGTCGAACGTCACGACGACGACAGCCACGGCATGGTCCGCACCGAGATCGTGTGCGCCAACTGCAAGGGCCACCTCGGCCACGTGTTCCGAGGCGAGCACATGACCAAGAAGAACACCCGCCACTGCGTGAACTCGGTGTCGATGCGGTTCGTGCCCGCGGGCAAGGAACTGCCGAAGCCGATCGTGCGCGGGCCGGGCAAGTAGCGGGCAACCAGCCCACCGCCCGGCTCTGGCGGCGTCGGCCGCAAATCTACGCCTCGGCGGACCACAGGGTCAGTTCGCCGCTGGCGAGCAGCCGGCCCTGGCACTCCGCCGTGCCACGCAGCAGCGCGGTCGGGCCGAAGCGCCGCACCATCTCGACCGCGTAGTGGATCTCGGCGCCGGGCGGTGGCGTCTCGTGCACCCGCAGCCGCTTCACGGCGACCAGCATGCCGCGCGGCGCCTGGGCGCGCGGCTCGGCATCGGCCGGCGAACCGAGCAACGCCGCGGTCTGCGCCATGCCTTCGATCGCCCCTGCGGCCCACGGCAAGGCCCCGGGCCCGTCGGGTTCGCGGCCGGCGGTGCGCACGCGGTTGCCGTCGCGCGCGAGCACGCGATGCACCCGCAGGATCGGGGCGCGATGCGGCACCGAGCGCAACACGGCGGCGTCGACTTCGGGAGGCATGCGGGCATCGGAAGGCGGCCACGGCAGTGGCGCAAGTGCTGTGGCGAGTTGCAGATTGCGATCGAGGCGTCCGGGCTCGACGATCGGCGCATGGTTCGAACCAAAGCTGCGGTGCGGAAGCGCAAGCCGGGCAAGTCCGCTCGCCGCGTCCGCGACGACGTGTACTTGCATGGCTACACGACGCACGAACAGGACCGTCTGTACCACCAGGCCGCCTTCCTCGCCGATGCGGTGCACGACCGCCTGCCGTTCCGCCGCTGCCGGAACGTGCTCGAAGTCGGCTGCGGCGTCGGCGCGCAGACCGAGATCCTGTTGCGCCACTTCCCGAAACTGGCGGTCACCGGTGTCGATCGCAGTGCGGACAACCTGCGCCGCGCGATCGCCCATCTCGAACAGGGCGCGATCGGCCGCGGTCGCTTCATCGCGCAGGAAGCCGCGGCCGAGACCTTGCCGTTCGCCGTCGACAGTTTCGACGGCGCCTTCCTGTGCTGGATCCTGGAGCACGTCGCCGATCCGACCCGCACGCTGGCCGAAGTGCGTCGCGTGTTGCGGCCGGGCTCACCGGTGGTGTGCAGCGAAGTGATGAACGCCACGTTCTTCCTCGATCCGTACAGCCCGAACACGCTGCGCTACTGGCGCGCGTTCAACGACACCCAGCTGGCGATGGGCGGCGATCCGTTCGTCGGCGCCAAGCTCGGCAATCTGCTGCTGAAGAACGGCTTTTGCGACATCCGCACCGAGGTGAAGACGTTCCACCTCGACAACCGGGTGCCGGGCGATCGCACCGAGTTCCTCGCCTACTGGAGCGACCTGCTGCTGAGCGGTGCGCCGGCACTGGCCAAGGCCGGCAAAGTGCCGCAGGAAGTCGTCGACGGCATGCAGCACGAACTGCAGCGCGTCGCGCGCGATCCCGACGCGGTGTTCTGGTACAGCTTCGTGCAGGCGCGGGCGCGGGTGCCGTAATCGGCATGACTATTCGCGACGACGAGTTGCTCGACGAAGTGCCGCCGATGCCGCCTGGGGTGCATCTGCAGGCGACGTTCTGTGTGCCGGCGGACCATCCCGTGCTGGCGGGCCACTTCCCTGGCGCCCCGTTGGTGCCGGGCGTGATGCTGCTCGTCGCCGTCGCCGACGCCCACACGCGCGCCACGGGGCGCCGCAGCGAACTGGTCGCGGTCGACGACGCGCGCTTCCAGGCGCCGCTGCTGCCCGCACAGCCGGCGCGCTTGCATGCTGCGTGCGAGCTGGACGACGCCAGCGGCGAGATCGTCGTTGCCGGCGAATGGCTCGGGACGGCCGGGCGGCTCGCCGTGTTCCGCGTGCGCTTGCGGGTGCAGGCTTGAGCGCCGCTGCCGCCGTCTGCACACTGCGGCGATGGCGCGCGTGACGTTCCCGTCGGTGCTGCAGCGACACGTGAAGTGCCCGCCGATCGACGTCGTCGCCAGCACCGTGCGCGAAGCCCTCGCGGCTGCGTTCGTGCAGTACCCCTTGGTGCGCAGCTACGTGCTCGACGATGCGGGGGCGCTGCGCCAGCACATGACCGTGTTCGTCGACGGCGAGGTCGTCCGCGACCGCGTGCGGCTTCTGCACCGGTTGCGGCCGGACAGCCAGGTGGACGTCTTGCAGGCACTTTCCGGAGGATGAACGCATGTCGCGCCAACTGTTGATCGCCACCCGCAAGGGCCTGTTCGTGTTGACCGAGAAGGGCGGCGCCTGGTCGTTGAGCGAGCCCGAGTTTCGCGGCGTGCCGGTGTCGATGGCGTTGTTCGACGCGCGCGATCGCGCGCTCTATGCGGCGCTCGACCACGGCCACTTCGGGGCGAAGCTGCATCGACGCGTCGGCAAACGCTGGCGGGAACTGCCGGCCCCGGTCTACCCGCAGTTGAAGCAGGGCAAGGTCGAGACCGAAGGCGGCGGGCGGCCGTGGCCACGATCGCTGCGGCTGGTGTGGAGCCTCGAAGTCGACCCGCGCACCGATGGCGGCCTGTGGTGCGGCACGATCCCCGGCGGCTTGTTCCATTCGGCCGACGCCGGCGCGTCGTGGACGTTCGTCGAATCGTTGTGGCGCGACAAGCACCGCAGCAAGTGGTTCGGCGGCGGCTACGACACGCCGGGCATCCACAGCATCCTGGTCGATCCGCGCGATGCGCAGCACGTGACGCTCGGCATCTCCTGCGGCGGCGTGCACGTGACGCGCGACGGCGGCCGTTCGTTCCGCAACGAAGCGCAGGGCATGCGCTCCGCCTACGTGCCGAAGGCGAAGGCGTTCGACGTCAACACCCAGGACCCGCATCGCCTGGTGCAGTGCCAAGGCGCGCCGGACCGGGTCTGGTGCCAGCACCACAACGGCATCTTCGTGCGCGACGGCGAGAAGCCGTGGCGTGAAGTGAAGGCCAAGGCGGTGAGCCGCTTCGGCTTTGCGTGTGCGGCGCATCCGCACGACCGCGATGTCGCCTGGTTCGTGCCGGCGGAGAAGGACGAATGCCGTGTGCCGGTCGATGGTGCGCTCGTGGTGCTGCGCACCGGGGACGGCGGCCGCACGTTCACCGAACTCCGCAGCGGACTGCCGCAGCAGCATGCCTACGACCTGGTCTGGCGGCATGGCCTCGATGTCGCCGCCGACGGCGCCACGCTGGCGATGGGTTCGACTTCCGGTCGGCTGTGGCTCGGTTTCGACGGCGGCGCCGAGTGGCGTGAGTTCGCCGCCAACCTGCCGCCGATCGCCGCGGTGCGCTGGATCGACCACGGCGCGTGAGGCGTGCGCGTCTGGTGCACGAACTCGATCGCCGTCGGGTCGTGGGCCTGGAACGCGGCCAACAACTGCGCCGCCGCCGCTTCGTAGGCGGACCGCGGCGCGTCCCATGGCACGTTCGGAAGTCGCACGGCGTCAATCCTGCGCGATGCGCCCGCGGTTGCCCTGGCTCACAAGAGAATGCCGACGGGATGGCTGAGATCGAACGTCGCCGGCGACAGCGCGCCCCACAGGAAGTGCAACGGCAGTCCGGACAGGCTGAGGGCCGGTGGGATCGCGATGCGGAACTTCTCGGGATGGCCTTGGAAGTTGTTGCCGGGCTGCGGGCGCACGAAGATGCCGAGCACCGTGTACGGCCCGAGCGGGCCACCGACCGAGGCGCCGACGATCGCGAGACTCGGCTGCGGCGTGCCGGGCGGCGGCCAGCCGGTCATCCAGGTCTCGGCGAACTCCTGGTTCAGGATCGGATCGAAGCGACGCCACGCACTCGCCTGCAGCTGTGTCGGCAAGCCCGTCGGCAGCGCCTGCGCGATCGTTCCGACCTGGAACGGCAAGCGGATCTGGCTCGGTTGCGCGGCGCTGCCTGGATCCAGCGAACAGATGCCGTCGATGTCGTCGACGCCAAGCCCCAGGCCGACTTCGGCGCTGATCGGCGTGCCGATGCCGGGCAAGCGGTAGATCCAGTGGATCCCCGAGCCGAGCAGCGTGAACAGGATCGGGTCGCGCGGTCCGGTCGGCGGCGGCAGCGCGCGGTTGGTCGAGAACAGCGCCATGCCGCGCACGAGGTCGAGGGCCAGCGCGTCGAGATCTTCACTCGGCAGGATGCCGAAGAACGAGGGCGTGAACGCGACCGCCGGGGGCGACCACGTCGACGTCGACGGAATCCACGTGCTCGAGAACACGGTGGCGCCGCTGCGCAGCGCCGGCACTGCGGTCCACGCGAGTGGGATCGCCGGCGCACTGGCCGCAGTCACCGAGAAGAAGATCGTCGGCGGCGGCAGCAGCGCCGCGAGTCCGGGATTCTCCTGGTAGAGCAGAGCGATGTAGAGGTCGTGCGCGTCGAGGTTCGGTGCGGGGCCGCCGGCGAACGGCGCGATCTCGCGCCAATCCTGCGCGCGGAACGGAATGCCGACGAACGACGCCGGCAGGTTGCTGCCGGGGATCACGTAGGCAAACACGTCGGCGGCGGCGCCATCCGCTTCGGCGACCGCCGCCGCGATCAGGCTGCCGGATGCACCTGCAGTAGTGCGTGTGACGGTGAAGGTGATCGCTCCCCATTGGTCGGGTGGGATCACCGCTTCGCCGATCGAGTTGCTGACGACCCAGTCCCAGCCGAGCGACAGCGCATCGACATCGACTGGCACGCCGGCGAGGAACGCGCCGAAGTCGGGCACGCCCGGCGGCAGCGTTGGCGGCAGCATGGCGTCGATGCCCACATCGGAGAACTCGACGCTGCCGGCCGTGGCCCCGGGCAGCGACGTCGCGGGGTCGATCGAAAAGCCGTGTGGCAGCGCCAGCACAGGCCCGCCGCTGGCTTGCGCCAACGCGGTCGGTGCGAGCGCGGTGAAGAAGATCACGGTGAGCAGACGGGAGTGCATCGGGGCCTCCGTTCAACGAGGAGTGCGCAGGGAATGGAGCAGACGTTGCCGCTGCAGGGGCAGCGCCGGATCGTCGGGCGTGAGTTCGATGGCGAGATCGAGCAGCCACAGCCGCAGCAGACCGAAGGTCGCGGCGTCCGGGGGATCGTTCTCCAACAGCGAGACGAGGTTGGCGATCTGGCGCGCATTGCGTGGATCGCCACGCAGCTGCAGCAGGAACGGCGCCACGGCCGCTTCCTTCTTGCCGGTGATCAGCGCCTCGGCGACGTCGCGCGCCTGCGGCAGGCTGGCCGCCTTCGGGTTGGTGGTGCGGGGTGCCTCGGCGGCCGCCGCGAAGTGGCCGCTCGCGGCCGTGGCGGCAGCCAGCATCGTGGCGCGGTCGTCGGCCGCGAGCGCCGCGATGCCGCGCGCCAGTTCGAGGTTGCCGAGCTCGTGTTCGCGCCAGCCGACGTCGGTGATGCGCTGGGCCACGGTGCGGGCTTCGTCGAAGCGGGCGAACGCGCGCATCGTCTGGCTCAAGCCGGACAGGCTGTTGGCGAAGTGCGGCCGCAGTGCGACGGCGCGCTCGAAGCAGCGCAGCGCCTCGTCGCGATGGCCAAGGCGCAGGTGCGCGAGGCCGAGGTTGTTCCACGGTCCGTGCCGGTCGGGTCGCAAGCGCAGCGCGTCCTCGGCGAACGGGATCGCCGCGGCCCACTGCTTCTTCTGCAGCATGGCCGCCGCCAGCACGTGGCGCGTGCGGGCGGTGGGCCGGCCGTAGACGCCTTCGAGTTCCTTGGCTTCGGCGAAGGCGCGATCGGGTTCGGTCGGTTGCTTGCCGAGGATCGCGAGCAGGCGCAGATCGCGCGCCGGCAGCCAGTCGGTGGCGCGCGTGAGCAGCGTGTCGGCAGCGACGCAATCGCGCGCCCGCAACGCGAGGAAGCCGGCGACGAAGCAGTCGGTTGGCGTCGTCGGTTCGGGCAAGCCGGTGAGGTCGGGTGGCGCGACCGCACCGGGCCGGAAGCGTTCGACGAGGCCGACCAGGTAGGGACTGCGCGACGTCGCGGCGATCGCGTCGAAGTCGGCCACGGCGCGCGCGGATTCGCCGGCATCGAGCCAGGTGAAGGCGCGCAGCAGCCGCAGCGGCAGGTCCATGCCGTCGAGCTCGAGCAGGGCGTCGAGTTCGGTCAGCACGGTGCGGTGCTCGGCGAGCGGCACCAGCGCCCGTTCTTCGGCGCGCCCTTCGATGCAGAGGTCCGCGGCGAGCGTGGCGCGGCGGCGTTCGAGTTCGTCGCGGCGTTCGCGTTCCGACAAACCGGCCCACGCGGGAATGGCGGCGAGCACGACGGCGACGACGGCGATGCTGGCGAGCCCGGCCAACGCGCGGGCCGGCCTTTGGGCGAGCTGGCGCACGCCGCGCGTCAGCGGGCCGAGCGGACGCACCGCCACGTCCTGGTGGGCGAGGAAGGCGCGCAGGTCCGCGACCAGGGCCGCCATCGTCGGGTAGCGATGCCGCGGATCGCGGGCGAGGCAGTGGTCGAGGATCGCACGCAGGTCTCTAGGCAGGCCGCGATGCAGCGTGTGCGCCGGTGCCGGATCGTCGTGGCGCAGGGCGACGAGCACCTGCTGCAGGTCGCCGGCGTGCGGCGGTGCGAACGTCAGCAGGTGGTAGAGGCAGGCGCCGAGGCCGTAGACATCGAGGGATGGCGTGGCCGTGCGTTCGCCCTTCGCCTGTTCGGGCGCCATGTAGCACGGCGTGCCGAGCAGCATCGCTTCGCGCGTGATCGACGCATCGCCTTCGCGCGCGGCGATGCCGAAGTCGAGCAGCACGATGCGGCCATCGCTGGTGACGAATGCGTTGCCGGGTTTGACGTCGCGATGGCAGATGCCCTGCGCGTGGGCCGCCGCGAGGCCGTCGCCGAGATCGGCGACCCAGGTGACCAGCTGCCGCAACCAGGTCGATTCCAGGCGCGCCTCGGGCAGCGTCGCGCGCAGCCAGTCGATGCGCGCGAACGCGGCCGTCGCGGGGCCTTCGGGCAGCGCCGCGACGGCCGCTTGCAGCACGGCGTGCAGCGAGTGACCACGCAGCAGTTCGGTGACCAGGAAGGTCGTGCCGTCGTCGGTCTGGCCCTGGTCGTGGATGCGCACGATGTGGGGGTGTTCGTGCGCGGCCAGCGCCAGCGCTTCCCGCGTGAAGCGCGCCGCCGTGGCATCGCCGGAGAACAGTCCCTGGTGCAGCAGCTTGACGGCGACGTCGCGCTGCAGCCGTTCGTCGCGGGCCTGGTAGACGGTGCCGGAGGCGCCGCGGCCGATCGTCTGCACGAGGCGGTAGCGGTTGGCGAGCAGCTTGCCGGTCGCCACGTCGTGGTCGGCACTGTCGCGGTGCAGGGACGGCAACGCCGCCGACAGGCCCAGGGCCGCAGCGAGTGGCGCCGCCAGGTGCGGGCGGTCGGCGCACAACGCCACCGGATCGACGGGCAGCCCGACGTCGCGATCGGCCAGGGCCTGACCGAGCCGCTCCGCGAGCACGTCGTCGTCGTCGCGATCGCTGCGCGCCGTTGCCGAAGTGGGCGACGTCACGAGGCACCGCCGCCGGGATCGAGGCCCCGCTGGCGCAGCCGCAGCACCAGGCGCGCCTGCACGCCGTGGAACGCCTTGCGCGCCGCATCGGCCGATGGCCACGCCAGCCGTTCGGCCAGTTCCTGCCATTCGACGCCGTCTTCGAGCCGCAGCGACACCAGGGCGCGCTCGCGCTCGGAGAAGGTCGCCAGTACTTCGCGGTAGATCGCCAGGTGTTCGGCGTTGCCGGCCATGGTCGCCGGTCCGGCCTCGCGATCGGGCACGCCCGCTGTCTGCGGTCCCGCATCAGCGACGCGGCGCACGTCGCGCGCAGCGGCCTGGCTCTTGCGGATCTGGTCGAGCAACCGGTGTTCGACCAACGTCGCCAGCAGCGCAATGAACGCGGCTTCATGGTCGACGTCCCAACGGTCGAGGTTGCGCAGCACGTCGAGCAGCACTTCCTGCACCACGTCGCCGGTGCTGAGCAGGCGCAGGAGACCGTGCTGCTGCGGCCGCAGGCGCCGCTGGATCTGGGCGTGCACCAGCCCGGCCACCCGCGGCAGGAAGCGAGCGAGCAGTTCGTCACGAGCCGTCGAGGAACCGGCCTTGGCGGCGGCGAGCAGTTCGGGCAAGCCGTCCATGCCGCCAAGTATCCGCGCGCCGGGCATCGCTGGGCAGGGGGCAAGCATGGGAAGCAGGAAGTTCATGGTCGGCACCAGCAAGACCGCGGGGCCGGCCCGTCACCGGAAGAGAAGGTTCGAAATCCGCGCGGCGCACGAATTCGGCGACTTCTCCTTCCGCTGGCAACGCGCGCTGGCGGTGTTCCGGGCGATCCCGAACCCAACCCACAAGGAGTCACCCATGTCCCGCTTGTCCTCGTTCTTCTCCCGTTGCGCCCTGGTCTCGCTCGGCGCGTTCCTCACCGTTTCCCTCGCCGCCCAGCAGGTGGTGTGCCTCAGCCTGCACGGTGTCGGCACCGGCCTGAACAGCAACGGCCAGCCGGCCCAGGTCGCGGCGCGCGTGCAGGGCGTGCACGTGTCGGTGCCGACGGCGGCGGGGCAAGCGGCGGCCGCCGCCAGCGCTGCCCACGAAGCGGCGTTCGCCGCGGCCGGCTTTGCGACCATGCGCACCGGCCCGAACTGGTTCTGCCTGTTGTCGGCACCGGGAGGCGCGCCGATCACCAGCGGCTCGTGCTACGGCACCGACGACATGGGCTTCGACCTCGACAGTGACGTGTCGGTGCCCGCGGGCGCCCCGCCGGCCGGTGCCGCCGTCGCCAAGGCGAACGGCGCGCTGGTGCCACTACCGCCGGTGCAGCAACCGCCGCAACCGTTCGGTGGCGTCATCGTGATCTGGATCTGGGTGCGCGTCGGCAGCCAGCACGTGCTGGTGATCGTGCAGATCCACCTGCAGCCCAACATGAACGGCTTTGTTCTGCGGCAGATCATCATCCAGCAACTGCTGGCGCACGGCTTCCTCGGCAACGTCATCACTGTTGCCGACCCGATGCAGCCGAACCAACGCATGGAAGTGCTGCAACTCGAACGCACCGTGGCCGGCGATCCGGTGGTGGGCATCGAGTACATGTATGACGCGGCCAGCCGCCGCATCGTGCGCAACGTCACGGGTGCGGGCACCGAGTCGATCTTCGGCGCCTACGAATACGGCCAGGGCTCGCTTGGCCTGGCGCCCCGCATGCCGTGGTCGCATCTGCAAGGCGCGCCGCGCATCAACAGCTTCTTCGACGTGTTCCACGAAGTCGGGCTGCCGAACGCGATCGGCGGCAACGCGCTGGGCCTCGGCAAGTCGGTGCTGCCGGTGTGGAACGGCAACCTTCTGGTCGATCCGCTGTCGCTCGTGATCGAACTCGGCCTCACCGACGCCAACGGCACGTGGGCGCGGCACTGGGTCGTGCCCGGCAATCTGGCGTTGGTCGGCTTCCCGCTGCACAGCCAGGGCTTTGGCTTCCAGAACGGCCAGATCTCGATGACGCCCGGCGTCGCGTTGACGATCGGGATGTGACGCTCGTGGCCAAGCGCCCGACGCCGCGTATGGTGCGTCGGGTCTGCGATGCGCGAGATCGTCCTCACCGAACATGAAGCCGGCCAGCGGCTCGACCGCTACCTGCGCAAGCTGCTGCCGGCGGTGCCGCTGGGGGCGATCTTCCGCCATCTGCGCACCGGCGCGATCCGCGTCGACGGCAAGAAGGGCAAGCCCGAGCTGCGCCTGCTCGCCGGCATGCGGATCGAACTGCGCGGGGCGCTGCCCGTCGTTGCGGCAGCGCCGCCGCCGCCGGCCCGCGTGCAACCGGCCCGCCGCGGACCGGTGCCGCGCGAAGTGTTCCGCGACGAACATGTGCTGGTCGTCGACAAGCCGGCGGGCCTCGCTTCGCAGCCGGGCAGCGGCCAGGACGACGACCTCGTGCAATGGCTGGATCGCCAACCGTTCGGCGTGCGCACGGCGACGTTCCATCCGGCCCCGGCGCACCGGCTCGATCGCGGCACCTCGGGGCTGGTCGCGATCGGGTTGTCGCCCGAAGGCCTGCGCGGGCTCACCGCCGCGTTCCGCGACGACACCGTGCACAAGACCTACCTCGCGGTGGTGCACGGCACGCCGCGCGCGCGCACCGGCGTGATCGAGCAGCCGTTGTTCGAACGCGATGCCGCCAGCCGGCGCGCGCCGAAGGTGGTCGTCGATGCGCGCGGCAAACCGGCCCGCACCGACTACGAAGTGCTCGACAGCGGCGCCGGCCATGCCCTGCTGCGGCTGGTGCTGCACACCGGTCGCTTGCACCAGATCCGCGCCCACCTGGCCCATCTGGGGCATCCGATCGTCGGCGACGAACGCTACGGCAGCGCGGTCGATCTGCCGGATGGCACCTTCCTGCTGCACGCGACGGCGTTGTCGTTGCCGCATCCGGTGGGCGGCGAGGCGTTGGTCCTCTCGTCGCCGATGCCGCCGGCCTTCGCGCGGCAACTGCGGATGCGGTGATGGCAATCGCCCGCGCGTCGGGTACACCGACGCGCCGATGGCCGGCAAGAGCAACCCCGAACACGAACGTCTGCGGCAGGAACGGCGGCGTGAGCAGAACTGGCAGCGGTGGGGCCCGTACTTGTCGGAACGACAGTGGGGCACCGTGCGCGAGGACTACAGCGCCGACGGCAACTGCTGGGACTACTTCCCGCACGACCACGCGCGCAGCCGGGCCTACCGCTGGGGTGAAGACGGCCTGCTCGGCCTGACCGACCGCCAGGGGCGATTGTGCTTCTCGTTCGCGCTCTGGAACGAACGCGACCCGTTCCTGAAGGAGCGGCTGTTCGGCCTGTCGGGGCCTGAAGGCAACCACGGCGAAGACTGCAAGGAAGAGTACTTCTACCTCGATGCGCTGCCGACCTCCTCGTGGCTGAAGGCGCTCTACAAGTACCCGCAGGCCGAGTTTCCGTATGCGCGGCTCGCCGCCGAGAACCGCCGCCGCGAACGTTCGCAGCCCGAATACGAGCTGGTCGACACCGGCGTGTTCGCCGATGACCGCTACTTCGACGTCACCGCGACCTATGCGAAGAGCGGGCCCGAGGACGTGTGCATCGTGCTGCGGGTCGAGAACCGGGCAGCGTTCGCGGCGCGCCTGCACGTGCTGCCGCAGATGTGGTTCCGCAACACCTGGTCGTGGGGACGGACCGGCGAAGGCTACTGGCCGCGCGGCGTGATCACGGCCGACGGCGACCGGCGCCTCGTGGCGACCGGCGCCGACCTGCCCGCGATGGCGCTCGAACTCGACGATCCGCCGGGCGTTTGTCGCGGCGTGCTCGCCACCGAGAACGACACCAACGTCGTGCGCCTGTTCGGCAGCGGCGACCCCGCCGCGTTCGTCAAGGACGCCTTCCACGAATGCGTCGTCCGCGGCAACCGGCGCGCGGTCAACCCGGATCGACGCGGCAGCAAGGCGGCGTTCCACTGCGTGCTCGAAGTGCCGCCGCACGGCGCCGCCGAGCTGCGGTTGCGATTCGTGCGCGCGGATGCAGCCCCGGCCAAGCTGTTCGGGCGCGGCTTCGACCAGGTGCTCGTCGAACGGCAGGCGGAGGCCGACGCGTTCTACCAGCAGATCATCGGCGCCGACGCCGATCCTGAAGTGCACCGCATCCAGCGCCAGGCCTATGCGGGCTTGTTGTGGAGCAAGCAGTTCTACTGGTTCGACGTCGGCACCTGGCTGCAGGGCGACCCGGCGCAACCGACGCCGCCGGCGCAGCGGCAGAAGGGGCGCAACGCCGATTTCGCGCACCTCTACAACCGCGACATCGTTTCGATGCCGGACAAGTGGGAGTACCCGTGGTACGCCGCGTGGGACCTCGCCTTCCACATGATCCCGTTCGCGAAGCTCGACCCGCAGTTCGCGAAGCACCAGCTGCTGTTGCTGCTGCGCGAGTGGTACATGGCGCCGAACGGCCAGATCCCGGCCTACGAGTTCGCGTTCGGCGACGTCAATCCGCCGGTGCACGCCTGGGCCTGCTGGCGCGTCTACAAGATGACCGGGCATCGCGGCCAGCGCGACGTGACGTTCCTGGCGCGGGCGTTCCACAAGCTGCTGCTCAATTTCACTTGGTGGGTGAACCGCAAGGACCTCACCGGCAAGCACGTGTTCGGCGGCGGCTTCCTCGGGCTCGACAACATCGGCGTGTTCGACCGCAGCCAGCCGCTGCCGAACGGCGGCACGCTCGAGCAGGCCGACGGCACCGCGTGGATGGCGTTCTATTGCGCCACGATGCTCAGCATCGCGCTCGAACTCGCGTGCCACGATCCGGCCTACGAAGACGTGGCCTCGAAGTTCTTCGAACACTTCGTCGCGATCACGCACGCGATGAACACGCTCGGCGGCACCGGGCTGTGGGACGAACGCGACGGCTTCTACTACGACCAGATGCACGTGAACGGCACCTCGGAGCGGCTGCGCATCCGCTCGTTGGTCGGGCTGATTCCGCTGTGCGCGGTCGAAGTGCTGCCGCTGAAGACGATCCAGTCGCTGGAGGGCTTCAACCGCCGCTTCCGTTGGTTCCTCACCAACGAACAGGACCTCGCCTCGCGCGTGTCGTTCGTCGGCGACGGCGACGACTCGGCGGCGTTGCTGGCGATCCCGTCGCGGCCGCAGCTCGAACGCATGCTGCGCTACCTGCTCGACGAGAAGGAGTTCCTGGCGCCGTTCGGTGTGCGGTCGCTGTCTTTGGCGCACCGCGATGAGCCGTTCGTGCTCGGACTCGGCGGCCAGCAGTACCGCGTCGACTACACACCGGGCGAGAGCACGACCGGCATGTTCGGCGGCAACAGCAATTGGCGCGGGCCGATCTGGCTGCCGATCAACTTCCTGCTGATCGAGGCGCTCGAACGCTACGGCCGTTTCTACGGCGACGAACTGAAGGTCGAGTGCCCGACCGGTTCGGGCAACCTGTGCACGCTGCAACAGGTCGCCGACGAACTGGCGACGCGGCTGACCCGGTTGTTCTTGCGCGATGGCAGCGGCCAGCGCCCGTTCGCTGCGGAGGATCGCCGCTATGCCGACCACCCGCACTGGCGCGACCTCGTGCTGTTCCACGAGTACTTCGATGGCGACACCGGCCGCGGGTGCGGCGCCACGCACCAGACCGGCTGGACTGCCTTGATCACGCGGTGTTTCGGCGAAGCGCGCGCGGCGACCCCGCCGGGCAGCTGAGTTTCCGAACGTTCAGCGGCCGGTGTCGACGCGGCGATTGTTGCCGCCGTTGCCGTTGCCGTTGCCGTTGCCGCGGTTGCGGTCCTGCGCCGCCGCCTGGTTCTGGTCGAGCTGCTGCAACATGTTGCCGACCGCGACCGGATCGAGGGCCACTCGCACCGGCTGGTAGCCGCCGTCGACGTTCAGTTCGTGCACGCCGAGGTCGAGCTGGCCCTGCAGCGAACGTTCGGTGTCGGTCGCGTGCGGCCGCAGCAGCACCTGGTACTTGCCGCTCTGCAGCAGCGGGATCTCGACGGTGTCCGTGTAGCCAAGCCAGCCGCCGCTGCTGCGGCCGAGGTCCCAACGAGCGAACCCGAAGCGTTCGCCGCTGCGCTGGTCGACGCCGCCAAAGGACGCCGGCAGGCCGGTGTCGCCCTGCAGCACGACGGAGATGCGCACCTTTCTCTGCGGCCCGCACAGCGCGCGCAGGCCCGGCAGTTCGACGAGGGCCGGCCGCGACGTCGGCAACATCACGTCGTGGTCGCCCGCCGCCAGCGTGGTGCGCACCGTGCGGTGGCCGCGGCCGAAGAACACCAGGTCGGCGAGCGGGCTGCCGGTGATCAGTTCGGCGCGACCCTTCTGCCAGCGAAAGCCCTCTTCGAGGAAGGTGCCATCGCTCTTCGGCAGCCGCGCGATGATCGGGCCGTCGAGCCCGAACGGTTGGCCGGACTGGTCGACCGCGCGCAGCCGGAAACGATGCAGCGACATCGAGAGGTCGAGTGGCCGGAAGCGGCGATCGCGCGTTTCGCCGGGCACCACGAACACGTCCTGCAACACCGCCAGCGGCTCCTTCACGTTGCGCAGCAGCACCAACGCGTCGTAGCGGCCGGGGCGCAGCGGTTCGATCGTGAAGCGGCCGCCGCCGCGGCGCGCCGACAACTCGATGCTGCGGGTGTCGCGCGCCCGCATCGCTTCGTCGAACGGACGCAGTTGCAGCGACACCATGCCGTCGGCGACCCAGTCGGGCAACGTCACGCGGCCGCGCAGCACGCCGTTGCGGTCGATCTTGATGCGCACCACCTGGCCCTGGCTGTGCAGCGGCACCGAGTCGGCGAAGTGCTGGTCGGTGTCGGCGCGCACGCGCAGCGAGCCGAACGGCAGCGGGCCGTCGACGCGGAAGGTGCCGTCGGCGAAACTGCGGGTGCGCAGCAACGCCATCGGGCGCCAGTTCTCGCGCGGATTGCGTTCGTCGCCGGCCGGGGGCACGTGAACCTGCACTTGCACGTCGGCGTCCGCGACCGGCTTGCCTTCGTCATCGACGATGAGGCCGCTGACCAGCGCCGGCAGTTCGCCGAGCACGACGGTGCCGAGTTCGAGGCGTTCGCCGCCGCGCAGGACCGGCAGGCGCACGCGGGCGCCGTAGCGTGGCGGCGGCTCGCCTTCGGCAACCGGCGGTAGATGCCGCGGGTCGAGGCGCAGTTCGAGCCAGAACTCGGTGGCGTCGGTGCGCTGCGTCAGCACGCAGTCGAAGCGGCCGTCGGGCAGTGGATCGAGCGTCGTTTCGAACAGATCGCGGTCGCTGCGCCACAACGCCGCGGCCACCGGCACGAGGCCGGGCAACCACGCGGCTGGTCCGGTGTCGCTGGCGAGGGCGAGGCGACCAGCGAGCACGCAGTGGTCGCGGCCGAGCGGCATCGTCACCGGGACCTTCTGGCCGGGTTCCGTTGGCGCTTCGAATGGACCGGCCAGGTGCTGGCGGCGCACGGCAGGAAACACTGCACTCAGCGACAACGGAATGCCGAGCTCGTGCCACGGCAACACCACGGGCGCGTCGCCGGGAGGTTTGTCGATGCGCTGCGCATTGATGCCGGCCGGCACCCGCAACGGCGACGTCCCGACTTGCACCGGCCGTACGCCGGTGAGCTGGACCGACGCGCGCGACAGCAGCGGCGTGCCGCGGTGGTCGGCCAACGTGACGAGGATGCTGGCGAGCGGGGCAACCGGCAACTCGACAGGCGTCGTCGCCGCCGGCCGCCCGACGAAGGTGACGCTCGTGGCGAACGGCACCTTCGCCATCGCCGCGAACAGTTCGCCATCGGGGTTGCCGCGATTCTGGCGCACGTACTGGAAGTGGCGCACGACCGCCTTGCCGGTGCGGTCGGCATCGCCTTCCCACAGGATCTGGGCTTCGGGCTGGCCGACCTGCTGCACGATCGCGAGCGGCAGCATCGGCACCGCCTTGCCGTCTTCGCCGCGGGTCTGCAGCGTCACCGTTTCGTCGGTGATGAGCTGCAGCGTGTGGGTGCGGTCGCGCGGTGGCACGACCAGGAATCCAAACTCGGCGCCGACCTGGGCCGAACACAACCACGGCTCGGGGGCGACCGGCAGCATGCAAGAGCCGTCGTCGCCGGTGGTGGCACTCTGGCCCAGGGTCGAAGGCCAGTCCCAGCGCCGCAACTGTCCGGCCCCCGGTGGCGGCTTCTTCGCCAGCTTGTCGCGCGCCTGCGATTCGGTGACGAAGAACACGACAGCGCCCGGGACCGGAGTCGGCGGGTCGCCGCGCACCACCAGCACGCGCGGCGAGCTGCGTTGGTCGAGGGCGACCTCCGCGCGTTCGTCGTCTTCCGTCGGTTCGCCAACGCCAGGCAGTGGGACCGGGTTGGCGGCGTCGCGGCGATCCAGATCCGCCGCCACCGTAGCTTCGGGGCTGCGGTCGCCGTCGGTCGCGGTGGCTTCGACGGCCGCCGGCTGGTTGCCATCGGGCGACGGCATCGCGCCGTCGGCGGCAAACCACGCCAATGCCGCGACGATGCTGCCGAGCAGGCAGACCGCGAGCAGCAGCAATGACGGGCGCATGGACAGTAGTCTGGCGGTTGCCCGCGGACCCGGGAAGCGAGCGTTCGTCCCATCACCGTCAAACCACCGACGGAAAGCGTCGCTTCGCCGCCGCTGGCGCAGTCAGGTCGGTGGTGCGGAACTGCCGATGAGGACAGCCGAACGGGCGACGGGTGCATTGCAGGGACCGCGGGGATTCCTACGATGCTGCGCAGTCCGAACTTTGCGAGGCAAACCACGTTGACCACCGACGCTCTCACTCTTCCCCGCTGGCTGGTTGCGTTGCCCTGGTTGTTGCTCGCGGTGCTCGCGAGTTGCGGCACCTGGGAAGACAAGCGCATCCGCGAACTGCTGCACGAGAAGGGATTCGGCTCGCGCGCGGAAGGCGATGCGACGCGCGAAAACTACGTCGGTGGGCGCGACCAGCTGCAGTTCCTGCTGCAGCCGGACGTGTTGCTGATTCCGAGCTACGAGCGACTCGCTGAGTTGTCGACGCCGCAGCCGGTGGCGATCGACGGCACCATCCACGTGCCGTTCGTCGGTCCGGTCTATGTGCTCGGCAAGACCGAGGCGGAACTGGTGGCCCTGGTGAAGGCCCAACTGCGCAACGCCGGGCTCACGGAGCCAATCGACCTCGAGGCCCGCATCGTCGTCTCGCAGAAGTATTTCTATGCGATCGGAGAAGTCGGCGGCAAAGGCGAGAAGTTGCTGATGACGGACATGACCTTCTTCGAGGCCATGTTCGCGGTCGGCTGGACCAACCTGGCCAATCTCGGGCGCGTCTACCTGATCCGTCCCGATGCCGAACACCCGCTCGTCGTCGACATCAACTTCCGCGAGATGATGACGACCGGCCTGATGACGGCGAACATCCAGATGCGCGAGCGCGACATCATCTACGTGCCGCCGACGTTCCTTGGCCTGTTGGCGCGTCTGCTGCAGCGCATCCTCGAACCGATCGGCCTGGCGGTGCGCACCGTGATCGGGGCAGCGCAGGCGCAGTCCGCCTACGAAGTGCTCAGCGGCGACCGCGACTCCGTCTACTTCCGCTTCTGACATGAGTTCAAGCGTCGCCACGCCCATCGCCCGTGCTGTCCACAGTCCGGGCCCGTGCCCGGTCCGGCGGAGGCACGCATGACCGACGTCGAACTGCCGCAACTGTCGCTGCAGCGTTACCTCGATCTCGTCAAACGCCGCCGTTGGCAACTGGTGCCGGTGTCGTTGCTCGGGCTCGTCGTCGGCGGTCTCGTGGCGTTCTTCATCCCACGCTACTACGTGGCCGACACGCTGCTCGAACACCAGCTGCCGCCGGGGGCGGCGGTGTCCGAACGCGACGAAGATCCTTTCCGCGGCGTCGTCGACAGTGCCAAGACCACGATCCCGCTCGCCGTTCGCGAGACGCTGGTGGCGCTCAAAGTGCCCGAGGCGATGACCACCGACCTGTACGAGCAGTCGCAGGTCGTCAAAGGCTTCGAAGCCGAAGTCGACGTGCGCGACGGCAACAACGAGAAGGGCCGCCAGCACGCGACGATCCGGGTCACCTACCGCGACCGCGATGGCGCCCGCTGCGCGAAGTTCCTCAACACGCTGGTCACGGTGTGGAAGGAGAAGGTGATCCGCGAGCTGCGCGAACGGGTGCAGGCGGCGGAGAAGGTGGCGCGCGACAAGGAGAACACGCAGAACGGCCTCTACGAGAGCCTGTTGTCCGACAAGGCGGCCCTCGAGCGAATGCACAAGGTGCAGCCCGACCTCGGCCCGCAAGTGCAGGAGTCGCAGATGCGCCTGCGCGAAGCGGCGCGCGACGCTCGGCGGGCGGACCTGCGCGAGAAGCAGGTCCGCAGCCAGGTGCTGGAGGCGACCCTGGCCAAGCTCAAGCAGGACCTGGAAGCGACGCCGGAGCGGGTGGCGCCCGATTCCGCGACCATGGAAGCCTCGGTCAAGGACAACGTCGAGGCAGCGAAGATCCTGGCGTTGGTGACGGCCAAGCAGATGTCGCTCGGCTACTGGGACGAGCACAGCCCGGAATACCGCCGCCTGACCCGCGAGATCGCCCGGTATGAAAAGCTCCTGCGCGTGATGATGCAGACCGAGACGACGGCGACCGACGGTCTCGTGCAGAACCCCAAACGCGCGGAACTGCAGGCGGCGATCGAAAAGGCCGAGGCTGAACTCGCCCCGATGCGCATCACCATCGCCAAGCTCGAAACCGATCTGCTTGCCGAAGACCAGGCGCTCGCCGCGCTGGCCGATGCCTGGAAGCAACTCGAGACCCTGCGCAGCAAGCTCGAAGCCGTCGCCGCGGACCGGTTGCGGGCCCAGACCGACCGTCGCGAGCAGGAAGAGATCCTGGCCCGCCTGAACGCCAAGTTGCCGGTGCAGCAGGTGCGCGAGGCGGTGACGCCGCCGCACCCGACCGATCCGAACATCCTGGTGGTGGCGCTGATCGGCTGCGTGCTCGGCCTCGGCACCGCGATCGGACTCATCCTGCTGCTCGACCTGTTGCAGGGCTCGTTCAAGACCGTCGATGACGTCGAACGTGGCTTGGCGGTGCCGGTGCTCGGCGGCATGAGCCATCTGGAGACCGAAGAAGAACGGCGCGTGGTCGTGCGCGGTCGCCGCCGAGCGTCGGTGGCGGCGTTCGCCTTCGTCGGCCTCGTCGTCGTCGTCGTGACCATCTACTACGTCGATCCGGTGCGCTTGCCGCCGATCGTGCGCGACCTCCTGTCGATGCTGCTCGGCAGCTGAGGCGATGCGCGACCTCGTCGTCTTCGCCATCGTGCTGCTGCTGCTGCCGACCTCGATCCGGCGGCCGTTCGTGGGTTTGCTGCTGTTCAGCTGGCTCGCCTACATGCGGCCGCAGGACCTGTGCTGGGGCTTTGCCCGCACCATGCGCATGTCGTTCTTCGTCGCCATCGCGATGCTGGTCGGCTGGTGGGCCTACGAACAGGGCAAGCGGCGCTTCGCGTTGTGGGACTTCCGCACTGGCGCGATGGTGGCGCTCGGTGTGTTGGTGACGATCAGCTACACCGGGGCCCGGGTGCAGGATGCGTACACCAACACGTATTTCTTCGAGTACCTGAAGATCCTGGTGATCGCCGCGTTCACCACGGCGCAGGTCGACTCGCGCCTGCGGCTGCGCGTGATGTTCTGGACGATCGCTTTGTCGCTGGCGTTCTTCGGCGTGAAGGGCGGGCTGTTCGGTCTGCTCAGCGGCGGTCGGCCGATCCTGCGCGGTCCGGGCGGCATGCTCGAAGACAACAACGACTTCGCGCTCGCCCTGGTGATGAACGTGCCGCTGTTGTGGTACCTCGGCATCGAGGAGCAGAAGCGGGCCTGGGTCCGGCGCGGCACCGTGATCGCCGTCGGCCTGTCGGTGGTGACGATCGTGCTGACGCACAGCCGCGGCGCGTTCCTGGCGTTGACGGCGACGGCGCTGTGGATCGCGTGGCGCTCGGGCCATCTGGTGCGCGCGACGGGCGTGCTGCTGGGGCTGGCGATCCTGTTTCCGTTGGTGGCGCCGGAAACCGTGCTCGAACGCCTGGCGTCGATCGGCGACACCCAGGAGTCGTCGGCGAATGCGCGGCTCACCGCGTGGGCGACGGCGATGCGCATGATCGGCGACAACCCGCTGCTCGGCGTTGGCCTGCGCAACTTCCAGCCGCGCTTCCCGGAGTATTCGGTGGTGCCGCTGGGCACGGATTCGACCACGTACGTCGCCCACAACAGCTACCTGCAGATCTGGGCCGAAAGCGGCAGCCTCGCGTTCCTCGTCTACTTGGCGTTGCTGGCGTCGGTGTTCGTCGCCTGCCGCAAGGTGTTCCGGATGAGCCGCGCCCGCCTCGACCTGCAGTGGGCGGGCAACTACGCACGCATGATGGAAGCGACGACGATCGGGTTCCTGGTCGGCGCCTTCTTCCTCAACCGCGGCCACTTCGACCTGTTCTACCACTGGCTCGCGTTGGTGACGTCGCTGCTGTTCGTGACGCGCATGGCCTATCGCGACGCGCCGGCCACGGAGTTGGCGACGGCGGCGCGAGCCGGCCGGGTCACCGTGCGGCGACGGCGCGCGGGCTTGCCGAAGTTCGGTGGTGGTGGATTGCCGCAGCCGGTGCCGGCAACGAGGTGGCGCTGATGTGCGGCATCGCTGGCTGGTTCGCGCTCGATCGACGGCGGGAACTCGCCCCGGACGTCGCTCTGCGCATGGCGCAACGCACGGCGCACCGCGGCCCCGACGGCGAGGGCATTCGCGCGCGGCCGGGCTACGCGCTCGTGCATCGACGGCTGGCGATCGTCGATCTGGCCGGTGGGGCCCAGCCGATGGGCACGCCCGACGGCAAGCTGTGGGTCACCTTCAACGGCGAGATCTACAACTACCAGGAGCTGCGGCGCGAACTGGCGGCGAGCGGTGTCACCTTCCGCACCGACAGCGACACCGAAGTGCTGCTGCACGGCTACCGCGCGTGGGGCACGGGCCTTGCTGCGCGGCTGCGCGGCATGTTCGCGTTCGTGCTGGTCGACGAAGACCGGCACGAGCTGTACGCCGCGCGCGACCGCTTCGGCAAGAAGCCGCTGCACTGGCAACTGCGCGACGGCGTGTTCGGCTTCGCCAGCGAACTGAAGGCACTGCACGAACTCGGCGGACCGCGCCAACTGCGGCCGGCGGCGATCGCGCAGTTCCTGGCGCTGCGGTACGTGCCCGATCCCGACACCGTGTTCGAGGGCATGCACAAGCTGCCACCGGCGCATTGGTGCCTGCTGCGCGACGGCAAGCTGCAGCAGCAGCGCTACTGGCAGCTGGAGTTCGGTGCCGACGAGCGACCGGTCGCCGAGCATCGCGAACGCGTGCTCGCACTGCTCGACGAGTCGGTGCGCATCCGCCTGATGGGTGAGGTGCCGCTGGCGCCGTTCCTGTCCGGCGGCGTCGACAGCTACGCGATCGTCGATTCGATGACGCGCACGCTCGGCCGTTCGGTCACCGCGTGCACGATCGGGTTCCCCGATCCCGCGTTCGACGAACGAGCGGCGGCGCGCGAGTCGGCGGCCGCGTGCGGCGCGCGACTGATCGAAGAAGTGCTCGACCCGCAGCGCCTGCTCGACCTCGATTGGCTGGCGGAGACGTTCGACGAACCGTTCAGCGACAGCAGTGCGGTGCCGACCTACCACGTCAGCAAACTGGCGCGCGCGCACGTGACCGTGGCGTTGGCCGGCGACGGTGGCGACGAGGGCTTTGGTGGCTATCGCCGCTACCTGTTCGATCGGCACGAGCACAGCACGCGCCGTTGGTTGCCGCGCGGCATGTGGCGCGGGCTCGGGGCGTGCTACCCGAAAGCGGATTGGCTACCGCGCTGGCTGCGCGCCAAACGCACGCTGCAGAACCTGGGCAGTCCGGCGGCGGTCGCCTACGCCCGTTCGGTCAGTGCGCACCTGCCCGAGGAAGTGTTGGCGGTGCTGCGCCGCGAGCACCATGCCGCCGCCGGCAACCCGCACGCGCCGCTGCTCGCCGCCTACGAGGCCAGCACCGCGAAGGCACCGCTGCATCGCGCCGTCGCCACCGACCTCGCCACCTGGCTGCCGGGCGACATCCTGGTCAAGGCCGACCGCGCCTCGATGGCGGTGGCCCTCGAAGTGCGCGCGCCGTTCCTCGACCACGTGCTGTTCGAGCACGCGGCGCGCATTCCCGCCGACTGGCACTTCGCGGGCGGCCGTACGAAGGCGTTCCTGCGCGACACGCTGGCACCGCGACTGCTGCCGGCGGCGATGGCGCGCAAGAAGATGGGCTTCTCGGTGCCGTTGCGGGCGTGGTGCCGCGGGCCGATCGGCGATGCCGTGGCGGCCCGGCTCGACGATGCCAGGCTGGGCCAGTGGATCGACCCAGGCGTCGTGCGCACCTTGCTGGCTCGCCATCGCGCCGGCGTCGGCGACCACGCCGAGATGCTGTGGGCGGTGCTCGTGCTGGCGCGCTTCCTCGAACGGTGGACGCGATGAGCCGCATCGTCACCTTCACCAACCTGTTCCCGTCGGCCACGCTGCCGACGCACGGACTGTTCGTGTTCGAACGCATGCGCCGCGTCGCCGCGGCGAGTGGGCTGCCGTGGAGCGTGGTGGCGCCCGTGCCCAACGTCGTCTGGCCGCTGCGCACCGCCGCCTACCGCACCTGGGCGAAGGTCGCCGCGCGCGAGACGTGGCAGGGAGTCGAGGTCGTGCATCCGCGCTATCGCCACTGGCCGGGCCTGTCGTTGCGACGGCAGGCCACCGCGATGGCGAATGGGGCCCGTGCCGTCGTCGCGGCTCTGGCGGCGCGCGAGCGCATCGTGCTCGACGCGCACTACCTGTGGCCCGACGGCGTCGCGGCTTCGCTGTTGGCGAAGGAACTCGGCGTACCGTTCACGATGACGGCGCGTGGCACCGATTTGAACGTGATCGCCAGTGATCCCGTGGTTGGTGCGGCGATCGCACAAGCCGCGGCGCATGCGCATGCGTGCGGCGCGGTCAGTTCGGCGTTGGGCGACCGCTTCGCCCAGGTGACGGGCCTGCCGCGGGCGCGCATTCTCGATGTGCGCAACGGCGTCGATCTGCAGCGCTTCGCCCCTGGCGATGCCGCCGCCGCCCGCCGCAGCCTCGGGTTGCCAGCGACGGGTCGCATCGTGCTCGGGGTGGGGCGGCTGGTGTCCGGCAAGGGCTTTCGCCTGGCGGCGCAAGCGATGGCGTCGTTGCCCGCAGGCACGACGCTCGTGTTGGTCGGTGACGGGCTCGAACGCGCGGCGATCACGGCGGCATGGCCGGCGACGCGCTTCCTCGGTGCGTTGCCGCCCGACGGTGTCGCCACCGCGTGCCGCGCCGCCGACGTGCTGGTGTTGCCGAGCGAACGCGAAGGCTGGCCGAACGTCGTCACCGAAGCGCTCGCGTGCGGGTTGCCGGTGGTGGCGACGCGCGTCGGTGGCATCCCGCAGATCCTGGGCGACCCGGTGCCGCCGTTCCTCGGCGCGATGATCGCGCCCGGCGACGGCAAGGCCCTCGCCGCGGCATTGCGCACGGTGCTGGCGCACGACGCTGACCGCACTGCTGTGCGCGCGTTCGCGCAGCGATACGGCTGGGACGAACCGGTGGCCACGTTGTGCGCCGTGTTCCGCGCCGCACTGGCGGAGGTCGCGTGAGCGAACCGCTGCACATTCTCTACCACCATCGCATCCGCGCCGATGACGGCCAGGCGGTGCATGTACGCGAACTCGTCGCCGCGTTGCGGGCCGCCGGCCACCACGTCGACGAGTGCGCGCTCGTCAAGAAGACCACGGCCGGCCCGGTGGTCGCCGGCCGCGGGCGCAACCAGCCGGCGCCTTCCTTCTGGCAACGGCTGTCGTTGCCGCGCACCGCGGTCGAAGTGCTGGAGATCCTCTACAACCGCAAGGGCCGCGCGATGCTGCGCGCCGCCGCGGCTCGGCAGCGACCGCACTTCGTCTACGAACGGCACGCGCTGCACTGCCGCGCCGGACTCGACGTGGCGCGCGAACTCGGCGTGCCGCTGCTGCTCGAAGTGAACTCGCCGATGGTCGACGAGATGCAGAAGCTCGGCAGCCTCCGGTTCCGCAACCGCGCGCTGCGCAACGAGCGTGCGGTGCTCGGGGCGGCCGACGCGGTGTTGGCGGTGACGCAGGTTCTCGCCGACCGGTTGGTCGATGCGGGGGCTCGCCGCGACCGTGTGCACGTGATCGCCAACGGTGCCGACCCACGCCGCTACGGCGCCGAGGCGCGCCTGGCCGCGGCAGCCGTTCGCGCGCGCTGGCAGTTGCCCGAGTCGGCGTTCGCCCTCGGTTTCGTCGGCTACATGCGGCCGTGGCATCGCCTCGACCTCGTGCTCGACGCGATGCAGCATCCGCAACTGCAGAACCTGGTGCTGGTGCTGCTCGGTCGCGGCCCGGCGCTCGAGCCGTTGCTCGACACCGCTCGCGAACGTGGTCTCGCCGAGCGGGTGCGCGCCCTCGGCGAAGTCCCGCCCGACCTGTTGCCGGCGCACGTGCTGGCCTGCAATGGCGCGTTGATCCCCGCGATCAACGACTACGCCTCGCCGCTGAAGTTGTTCGACTCGTTGGCGGCGGGCGTGCCGACCCTGGCCCCGGACCAGCCGAACCTGCGCGAGACGATCGTCGACGGCGACAACGGGCTGTTGTTCCGTCCCGGTGACGTGCTCGACCTGACTGCCAAACTGCAGGCGATGGTGGGCGATCGCGCTTTCGCGGCGCGCCTCGGCAAGGCCGGGCTCGACAGCCTGCACGCGCAGCGATGGACCTGGGCCGGCAACGCCGACCGCGTCGTGGCCATCTACCGGGCACTCTGCGGGGCGCGCCGATGACACCGTTCCTGGCCGTGTTCCTGCCGTGCATCGTCGCCTACGGCGTGACCCTGGCCTGGTGCTTCGACCGGTGGAATGCAGAGACGCAGTACTTCGCGCACTGCTGGCTGTTGCCGCTGGTGGCGGCGTTGGTGCTGTGGTTGCGGCGAGCGACGTGGCGGACCGTGCCGCGCACCTGCGATCGGCGTGGCCTGCTGTTGTTGGGGCCAGGCCTCCTGCTGCACGCCGCCGGTGCTTTGCTGATGGTGGACTCGTGGTCGGCGGCGAGTCTCGTGCTCACGGTGCCAGGTGCGGCGTGGCTGGCGCTCGGTCGCGAGCGGTTGCGCGGTCTGTGGCCGGTGCTGTGGCTCGTCGTGTTCGTCGTGCCGCTGCCGATGTACGTCGAAGGCCGCATCGCGTTCGAGCTGAAGGAGATCGCCGTGCAGGGCGGCGCCTGGCTCGCCAACGTGGCGGGGGCCGGCATCGAACGCACCGGCGACCACCTGCGGGCGACCGGAGTGAATGGTTCGTTGTACGTCGCCTCGGCGTGCGGCGGCCTGCGGTCGCTGCTGGCGATGACGACGCTCGCCTACTGCCTCGCGTTCTTCACCGGTGGTCCGGGCTTCTGGCGACGCGCCGTGCTGCTCGTGCTGGCGCCGGCCCTGGCGATCCTCGCGAACACACTGCGCATCGCGCTGCTGTGCGGCTTGCTGCGCTGGTTCGGCGTCGAGTTCGCGCAAGGCACCGGCCACGACCTCGCCAATGTCGCCGAGTGGCTGGCGTTGTTGGCGGCGTTGCTGCTGCTCGATCGATGGTTGCCGCGCCGCACCGCCGACGCTGCACTGGCGGTGCCGTCGATGGCGCCCGGCGCGACCGCGGCATCGCTGCGCGTGCCGGCGGTGGCGTTGTGGTGTCTCGCACCGTGCCTGCTCGCGTTGTCGATCTACCGCCCTGCCGTAGGCGCCGCCGATCGCGCCGAAGGACTGCCGCGCACGCTCGCCGGCTACCAGTGGATCGCGCGCGACGCCGCTGCCGAAGAGCGCTTCCAGCAGAGCCTGCCGCAGTTCCGCGAACTGCTCGGCACCTCGGACTTCACCTGGCGAACCTACCGCACCGCCGACGGCGCGTGGCTCAACCTCGTCGCCCTGTTCCACGACACCAACTGGAAGAGCGTGCATCCACCCCGCATCTGCATCGAAGGCAGCGGCTTCGACGTGCAGGTCGACGACCTGGTGCCGCTGCCGGCGGCGGGGCCCGCCATCGAAGCGAGCCGCATCGTCGCGCGCCGACGTCGCGACGGGATGGTGTTCGTGACGCTGTCGTTGTTCGGCACCGCCGACTGGTTGGCCGGCGACTATTGGGACTTCACGTGGCACCATCTGCCGCGCGCGATGCTGCGAGCGAACATGTCCGGTTTCCAACTGCGGGTCGAGATGCCGGTGCCCGAAGGCGCGGCGCTCGCGACGGTGCAGCAACGCTGCGCGGAATTCCTGGTTGCGCTGGTGCCGGTGGCGCGGGAGCGACTGCGATGAGCGCCGCGCACGCCCTGTCGGTCGACGTCGAGGACTGGTTCCAGGTCCTCAACATGGCGCACGTGATTGATCGCGCCACCTGGAACAAGTTTGAGCTGCGCTGCGGTGACTCGACGCGACGCTTGCTCGACCTGTTCGCGCGCCGCAACGCGAAGGCGACGTTCTTCTTCCTCGGCTGGATCGCCGAACGTCTGCCCGACCTGGTTGCCGACGTGCATGCCGCGGGTCACGAGATCGGCAGCCACGGCTACGACCACCGCTTGCTGCCCGACCTCGGCCAGGCCGGGTTTCGCGATGACCTCGAACGCACGGCGACGATCCTGCAAGGACTCACGGGCAAGCGGCCGACGGCGTTCCGCGCCTGCACCTGGTCGATCGGCAAACGCACGCCGTGGGCGATCGACGAACTGCTGCGCTCGGGCATCACGCTCGACAGTTCGATCCAGCCGGTGCGGCATCCCGACTATGGTGTGCCCGGCGCGCCGACGACGCCGTACCGGTTGCGCGGCGCTGGCGGCGAGTTGCTCGAACTGCCACCGCTCACGTGGGACGTGTGCGGTCGCCACCTGCCGGTGGGTGGCGGCGGCTACCTTCGCTTGTTCCCGTTGGCGCTGCTGCGCGCCGGGCTGCGCCAGAAGCAACGGGCGGGTGTGCCCGGCTGCCTCTACCTGCATCCGTGGGAAGTCGATCCGCAGCAGCCGCGCCAGCGGTTGGGCCTGTTCCGCGGCTTCCGCCACTACGTGAACCTGCATCGCACGCTGCCGAAACTCGATCGCCTGCTCGCCGAGTTTCCGTTCGTCGGCCTGCAGGCCGCGGTCGATCAGCGGTCGGCGAGCTGGGCCGCGAAGCTGCCGGCGTTCTGCGCCAACGAACTGCTCGGGTAGTCGCGCTGCAGTTGCAGGAACGCTTCGCGCGCGCGGTTGGTGCCATCGGCGGCCTTGCTCTGCAGCAGGGCGAGACCGAATGCATACAGATGCATGCCGTCGTTGCGCGCCGGCGCCTGCTCGAGGCCAGGCAATGCCGCGTCGGGTTCGCCGAGTCGCAGCTGCAGCAGTGCCTGCGTGTAGCGGCCGGTCGGTGAGTCGGTCAGTGTCGTCGGCAGCCTGGCGAACGTCTGCAGGTCGGAGTCGACCACCTTGCGGGCTTCGCCGGCGGCGAGCAGCAGCGCCAAGGTGAGTTCGGGCGAGTGCACGTGCTTATGGACCAGACGCAGTCGGGTGATCGCGGTGCTGGCACCGGCGGTGCCGCGCGCGAGTTCGGCGCGGGCGATGTGCAGCGCGAGCGCGGTCGGATGCTCGGCGAGCAACCCGTCGAGCTGCGTCGCGGTGGCTTCGGTGCCCATCGTCGCCACCATGCGAGCGACCGTGCGCGGCAACAGGGTGCCGGCATCCTCGCCACGCGCAACCGCCGCGAGCTGGCGACGCAGCAACGCCTGCTGCTCGATCGCCGGCAGCGGCGTGGCGCCCTGGTCGAGCAGGAAGTGCACGAGGTCGCCGTTGCCGGCATTGGCGTCGAGATGTTGGGTGATCGAGGCGACGAGCCGCGGGGCCGTGCTCGGATCGGTTGCGATGAGCGCCTTCCCCGCGGCGCAAAGTTGGGTGATGGCCGCTTCCTTCGGCGTGCACGCGCCCGCGGTGAGGGCCCGGTCCAGCACCAGGAACGCCGCCTCCGGTGGCATCTGGGTGGCCACGAACGTGATGTCCTCGGCCGCCATCGGTCGATCGGCGGGAGCGACTTCCCACAGCGTCGCGCGCACCTGGTCGGCGAGGGCCTGGTGGCCAGCGCGGCGGAAGCCGTTCTCGATCAGTTGCATGCCGAACGCGAAGGTGAGCTTCGAATTGCCGTAGGCGCCGCCGGTGCAGGCGTCCATCACCGCGGTTTCCAGGCTCGGCTCCAGGCTGTATCCGGGCGTCGGCGCGGCGCTCGCGATCTCGCGCAGCATCACCGGCGTGCGCACGCCCGCGGCCCAGAGTTCCCGATGCACGGTGGCGGCTTCCTGGCCATGGCCGGCGAAGGCCAGACCGCGGGCGAGCAACATGCGCGTCGTCGTCGACGCGGCGTCGCGCGCCGCGAACTCGCGCAGCCTCGGCAAGGCGAGCGTGGCGAGGTCTCGGTCCCGCAGGATCGACAACAGCTCCAGGCGTTCGGTCAACGCTTCGCCGGTCGCCGGCGGCCAATCGGTCATCGCCGGTTGGCCACTGAGCGCCAGCAGGCAATGGGCGAGCATGTCGGCGGGATCGTTCGCGAGGTCTTGCGCCAGCAGATTCACCGCCACGTCCGTGGCGCCGAACTGCATCGCCAACGCGGCGTCGTCGGGTCGGTCGCCCAGCATCGCGACCTGCGAGGCCCGTTGCGGGCGGCTGGTGCACAGGCACAGACGAGCGAGGGCGAAGGCGCTGTCGCGGCCATCGGCGAAGGCCAGCGCCGCGGTCCAGCGGTCTTCGGCTTTGCGCGCAGCTCCGGCGCGCAGCGCCAGGCGGCCCGCCAGCGCCAACGTGCTGCCGTCGCGTTCTTCGGCCGTGGCCGCATCGAGTGCGGTATCGACGAGATCCAGCGCGGTGGCCGGATGGCTGCGCTCCAGTCGGCGTGCCAGGGGCAGCAGCCAGCGTGCTTCGAGGGTCGTGTGCAACGCCAACGCATGCAGCTGGGTCCGCGCGAAGCTGCGCAGGTCGGCGTCGGTGGAGCGCGCCGCAACCGCGTCGAGGCACTGGGCGACCGCTTCGCGCAGTTGGGGATGCAAGGCCGCGGGAATCTCCGGCTTTGCCAGAACCGCCTCGAGGCAGGTCGCAGCGCGGGCCTGGTCACCGGCGATGGCGTGGCCTTTCGCTGTCAGCAGCAACAGGTCGAGCGGTGCGGTCGCCAAGTCGAGGTCGTCGGGCAGCAAGGCGCGCACCTGCAGTGGGCCATTGGCGATCGCGCTGCGCAGGAGGTCGGTGCAGAGGCCGCTGCCGCCGGCGTCGAGTTCGAGCGCGCGCAGCAACAGCGGGCCAGGGTCCACGCCGGCGGCGCGGTGCACTTCGAGTCCCAGCTCGATGGTCGGGCCGTCGGCCGGCAGCAGTTCGAGCAGGCGCTGCACTTGCCGGAGCGCATCCTGATGAAGCTTGCTCGCCATCGCGTGGCGGATCTCGAGCAGGCGCGGCAGCCGGGCCTGCGGGAATGCATCCACGGCGGCGCGCGCGCAGGCCTGCGCGATCGGCAGCAGCTGCTGTTGCAATGCGGCCTCGGCGCACAGCAGGTAGCTGGCAGGATCCGCCACTTCCGGTTTGACCTCGCCGCGGCGCAGGCACTGCGCCACGAGCGTTGGCCCGTCCTGGCCGATGGTGCTGGCGTGCAGGCGCAGCAGTTCGACGCGGCGTGCGAACAGCAGCTCCGACGTCGGGTCGAGGGCGTTGGCGTCGTCGATGGTGCGCAAGGCGGCGCTGGCGCGGCCGCGCTGCTGCAGGACGTCGACTTCGGCGAGGATCGGTGCGATCGAATCGGGGCGTGCCGTTCGCCATGCGTGCAAGGCGGTCTGCACGTCGGCTTCAGGGGCGTTGCGTTGGCGCAGCAGATCGAGGTGCAGTTCGGCGATCTGCGGTAGCGGGTCGAACTGGCCGATCGGTGCCGGCGTGCTTTGCAACAGGCGCAGCGTGTTGGCCAGCGACTGTTCGGCGCGCGCCAGATCCTTGGTCTGGATGTTGAGGAAGGCCGACGTCAATGGTGCCGCGGGGGCGTTCCACATCTTCCGTTCGTACAACTGGCTGGCGTCCTGCCAGGCGCGGTGCAGCCGCGGCGGTTGGCCGAGCGCGAACGCGGCCAGGCTGCGCGCCAACATGAGGTCGGGCACGCCGGTGCCGTCCGGCATGGCATCGAGTTGCTTCCTCGCCGCACCGGGTGGCAGCCAGCGCTCCACCAGGGCGAACGTCGCGGCGTTGGCGCCTTCGCGCAGCAGCGCCGAAGCGGCGGCAGCACCGGCCTCGGCGACGTACGGATGGTCGAAGCGGCGCCGCTGGATCTCGCAAGCGACGAGCAGGTCGTCTGTGCGTTCGGACAGGTTGAAGGCGAGGGCCACGGCGCGGAACGCGGCGACCGGCTTGTCGCCGCAGCCGAGGCTCGCGGTGAACAGTTCCAGCGCCTGGCGCACCATCCCGCGCAATCGACCGAGGTCGGCTTCGAAGCGCGGCCACGCCGCCGCCGACGTCGGGTTCGCCGCGTACATGCGGGCCAGCCGTTCGCGGCTGGCTTCGACTTCCGGGTCGCGATCCTGCCGGTAGAGGTGGGACCACAATTGGGTCCTGGCGGCATCGCGGACGCCGCGCGGCAGATCCCGGGCGATGCGTTCGTCGAGGTCGCGCAGCAACGGCTGGTAGCCGGTCTGGCACGACTCGCCGGCGAGTTCGAGGGCGCGGCCGTGGCCGGGGTTGCGTTCCAGGAACTGGCGCGCCGCGAGCAGGGCGCCATCGGCGTCGCCGCCCAGTGCCCGCAGGCGGATGCGATCGAGCTGCAGTTCTTCGTCGTTGAGGCCGAGCGCCAGCAGGGCTTCGACATCGTCCAGGGCGCCTTCCGAGTCGCCCAGTTCGGTGTTGGCGCGGCAGCGCAGCCGCAGCAGCCGTTCGTGCAGCACCGGATCGCGGCGCAAGCTCGCCGACGTTTTTGCGTAGTTGAGTTCGGCCAGGGCGCCGGCGACTTCGCCGCGGCCCAGCATCGCCTCGGCGCGGACCAAGGTCTCGTCGATGGGTGCGAGCAAGGTGGCGTAGGCGACTACCGCTGCCATCGCGAGCATGCTCGCGGCGATCAGGATCTGGAGGCTCTTGCGGAACATCAGCGCGGTGACTTTATAGCCCGGGGTCGTTCACTTGGCATCGCAGAGCTTGGCTGGCTCAGCGGATTCCGAGCTTGCGCAGCTTGTGGAACAACGTGCTGCGGTTGATGCCGAGCACCTTGGCGGCGCGTTCCCGGTTGCCGCCGCAATGCTGCAGCGCGTGTTCGATGATCGCCTTCTCGCGGCCGGCCAGCGCTTCCTTGAGCGGTAGCACCGGACTGTTCGCCGTCGGGCCAGCCAGCTGGGTGAGGTCGCCCGGGCTGGTGCCGGCCGGTCGCGGCAGCGTCGGCAGGTCCGCGAGGTCGAGGGTGTCGCCTTGGCTCAGCACGACCGCGCGCTCGACCACGTTCTCCAGTTGGCGCACATTGCCGGGCCACGGCGACGCGCTGAGCTGGGCGAGGGCGGCCGTAGTGAAATGCAGGGCGCGACGGCCGTGTTCGGCGGCGAACCGGCGCAGGAAGTGCTCGGCCAGCGCCGCGATGTCGCTCGGGCGCGCACGCAGCGGCGGCATCTCGATGCTGACGACCTGGATGCGGTAGTAGAGGTCTTCGCGGAACTCGCCCTTGGCGACCGCCAGTTCGAGGTCCTTGTTGGTGGCGAGCACGACGCGCACGTCGACGTCGATGGTGCGGGTGTCGCCGACGCGTTCGATGACGCGGTCCTGCAGGACGCGCAGCAGCTTGACCTGGAAACCGGGCGAACTGGTGCCGACTTCGTCGAGGAAGATGGTGCCGCCGCTCGCGGCTTCGAACTTGCCGATCTTGTCGCGCACCGCCCCGGTGAACGATCCCTTCTGGTGGCCGAACAGTTCGGACTCGAGCAGCGACTCGGGCAGCGCCCCGCAGTTCACTTCGACGAACGGGCCGCTCTTGCGGCCGCTCAGCGAATGCAGCGCGCGCGCCAGCAGCGTCTTGCCGAT